>ENA-ORXT01001712-ORXT01001712.1-marine-metagenome-genome-assembly--contig:-NODE-1712-length-28298-cov-14.704050_pt1 | contig 28298 bp, 28 predicted proteins | sample MGYA00237868_ERZ511482 | MGnify/ENA metagenome assembly ERZ511482 | reverse complement strand
AAAATGTCCAAGTCTATCGGTAACACCCTCGACCCGCTCGATCTGATTGACGGGGTGACCGTCGATGAACTGGTCGCCAAACGCACGCGCGGCCTCAAAGACCCGCGCAAAGCCCCGCAGATTGAGAAAGCCACACGCAAGCAATACCCTGATGGGTTTGAGGCTTACGGCGCGGATGCTTTAAGGTTTACCCTCGCGAGCCAAGCCGGGCAGGGGCGTAATATACGGCTCTCTGTCGAGCGCATTGCCGGCTACCGAAATTTTGGCACCAAGCTTTGGTCTGCCGCGAGTTTTGGCCAGATGAATGACTGCAAGCCGGCCTCTGATTTTGATCCAAGCACAGCGAAACTACCGCTAAACCAATGGATTGTGTCTGAAACGGTCCGCGCAGCCAAAGAAGTCTCGCGCTGCATCGATAGCTACCGTTTCAACGACGCTGCTAATGCCAATTACAAATTTGCCTGGGACACGTTCTGTAGCTGGTATCTAGAAATGGCTAAACCGTTACTCTCCGGCGATAACGCAGCTGATAAACTTGAGACCCAGCAAACCTTTGCCTGGGTGTTCGATCAAATTCTAAAACTCTTGCATCCATTCATGCCGTTCCTCACCGAAGACCTGTGGGAGAAAATTGCCGAGAGCCGCGCCGCCAACCTTATCGTCTCAGACTGGCCTGACCTTAATGATGCTCTCATCAACGCGGACGCCAGCGCTGACATCGAATGGCTGATGGGATTAATTACTAAAATTCGTTCTGAAAGGTCGGAACTGAAAATTCCACCTTCTAAAATAGGTGAAATGTATTTGTTGAATTCTTCAAGTAATACAGAAGTCAATATCACCAACTATTATGAAGTGCTTAAGATAATGGGACGAGTATCTGCAAATGTTGGCGCTGGAATGGGAGGCGTTGATAAAACAGGTATGATGCAAATTCCTTATGGAGACACGATATTTGCAATAGTGGGCTTAGTGGATACTGAAGCTGAGTTTAAGCGACTTAACAAAGAAATTATCGCTACTCAAAATGAAATTGCCAAAATCGATAAAAAATTGACTAATCCTGCTTTCACGGAGAAAGCTCCGGAAGACGTGGTTCAGCTCCAAAAAGATCGTCGGGCTACCTACGCCGAAGAACTAAAAAAACTGACTTCTGCGCTAGCAGTTTTAGGCTAAAGCTAGGCCCATGGTTCAATTCGACGAGACGCGAGAAGAATTTAAGGGTTTTACCGACTATTACATAAGTGAGCTTGAACCGGTCTTGTCCAAAGCAGAAGGCGATCGGGTTAAAGCGGTCTCGAAATTTAAAAAAGTAGCCGGACTCATTTTCGTTGTGACCTTAGGACTTGCGGGCTTGGCCATTTTAAAAACCGGGTCTGTTGTACCAGTGCTGTTTGTGACGGGCTTTGGGGTTGTCGCTATTTTTGCCGCCTTTTTCTATTGTCTAAACGACATCAAGGCGCAGACGAAGATGACCTTGGTCAGCGGTATATGCCGCTATGTTGGCTGGACCTTTTCTGAAACGGTTGCGGTTCCACCTGATTTGGACATTCTAAAAGAAAACGGTCTTCTGCCCCGGCGCTATCACCGCGCCGCATTTGAAGATGAAATGAAAGGCCATGTTCACGGAGCGGACTTTAAAGCCGTCGAAGCCCATCTTGAGCGCAAGGATACGGATAGCGACGGAGACACGAAATGGGTGACTGTCTTTCGCGGGTCTCTTATGGAAATTGACTCTCACCGGGAATTTTTAGGCAAGACTGTTGTTCTGCGCGATGCGGGCTTTTTCAACCGTAAGAAAAGATCGGGCATGAAACGGGTGGGTCTTGTCGATCCTGTATTTGAAAGAATATTCGAAGCTTATGGGACAGACCAAGTCGAGGCTCGCTATTTGCTGACACCCACCTTTATGCAGCGCCTGATCGATCTGGAAACATCTGTCGACGGGAAACGCATCCGGTTTGGTTTTATTGACGGGCGTTTATTGATCGCGGTTGAAACCCCGAACAGATTTGAGGCCGGGTCAATGCTTAAGCCGCTTACAGATACCGAGCGCACGCAGAAAATCTTGAAGGAGGTTGATGCTGTCTTCGGCGTGGTCGACGGATTGATGAAGCCTCAATCTCCTGTAAATTTCAACACATAATTATCTTGGAGGCGTTCTTCTTTTTCCAATAGCTGGGCTAGCGTCCCAAAGGTCGTCGTCAGTATTTTCCCGTCATGGTCATCCATAATCAGGCGTTCATCTATTTTTGGGCCAATGTGTCGGCGGATGATGGAGGCTTTGAGCTCTGCTGGTGTGATCGTTTTTTCTAGGCTACCCATCAGAGTCTGCGTGTCCGTTGTGTCCCATATCATGGCCGCAAGCGCGTAGAGCATAAATTCATTGCAGTTCTGCCAGCGCAAATCGAACGGGTTGGAAATAAGGGAATAGTCCGGCTGATGAACGGCGCTATATTCAGGGCTTTCAAGGAAGTCATACAATTCCGCTTGAGCCGCTTTCGCCGGGATTAAAATGCCGGCATCTTTTTCTTTCAGCAAGCGCAGGAAGTCGGCAGGCGTGTCAGTGACAAGCGTAGATTTGAGGCGGTTCTCCTCGCCGTGATAGAGATTGTAAACATTATACCCGCCCGCCGTGTTTCGCCGAAAAAAAGCGCTGTGCGTGAACATGACGCCTTCAGGTAAATTTTCGCGCTTCTGTCCAGAGCGGGAGATAATTGCGACCTGCACATCTTTCGCGGAGAGGTCTCCCAAAATTTGATTGCCGTAACGCTCAAGCGTTTCGCGCGCAAATAAAGGGTCGCCTTGATCAGTTGAAGCGACGAAGCCGCTATAGACGGTTTTGATATGCCACCCAAATCCAAATACTGCGATGAGCAAGGCTAGTGTGGCCCCGATAAGCAGTCTGGCCGTTAGGCTCATAAATCAAATGTCCCGACGACAGGCACGTGATCTGATGGTTTAACGCCGTCGCGAACCTCTCTATCAATCCGGAAGGCGGTTATGCGGTCTGCGGCTTGGGGGGAGAGGAGCAAGTGGTCAATTCGGATGCCATGATTGCGCGGCCACGCTTGGCGTTGGTAATCCCAGAATGTATATTGTTCCTCGCGCCCGTCCATTTGCTCGAAAGCTTCGGTAAGGCCAAGGTGTAGGAGCTTGCGGAACGCAGCATGTGTTTCGGGTCTGAACGCCGCATCACCTGCCCAAGCTTCAGGGTCGTGAACGTCTTTGGCTTGGGGAATGACATTGTAATCTCCGGCGAGAATAAGCGGCTCTTCATTTAAAAGCAGGCCCATAGCATGAACGCGAAGTCGTTCTAACCATCTGAGTTTATACTGATACTTTTCCGTCATTGCCCCGTCTTCCATAACCGGGTTTCCGTTCGGGAGGTAAATGGACGCGACGCGGAACGGGCCGGTCTCGCCCATGATAACCGCTTCCAGATAGCGGGCTTGCTCGTCCTCGTCTTCACCGGGGAGGCGCGGGGTCACCTCTTCGAACGGACGCTTGGAGAGGATGGCGACGCCGTTATAGGATTTCTGGCCGTGTATAGCGACATTGTAGCCAAGGGCCTCGATCTCCATCAGGGGGAAGGCGTCGTCCACGGTTTTGATTTCTTGCAGGCACGCGACATCGGGCTTAGCCGTCTCCAGCCATTTGGTCACAGCGTGTAGCCGAGCCTTAATTGAGTTCACATTCCAAGTCGCAATTTGCATGCGCTTTGGTCTTTCAACACGGCCTAAGAGTCAAGCCTGATTAAAGCTCAAACGTCATTTATGGCTGGATTATCTGACCTGATATTCCGCGTAAGGCGCGGCGACGAGCATGGACCAATAGGTCACATATGTGGTGTTTGGTTCATAGACGAGAGCAATGCCAAATTCCGTAACGTCTTCTTGTAGCAAATTTACATTATGGCCGGGGCTGTCTTGCCAAGCTTTAAAGACTTGCTCCCAGCTCTTTTGGCCAGTTGCCACGTTTTCTGCGGTGATCGAGTAATTATATCCCGCTCTTTTTGTGCGGTCCGCATGGGACGAGCCGTCAGAGCCTGTATGTGAAGCTGTGCCATGTTTGGCGAGGTCTGCTGCGTGGATTTGTGACGCGCTGATGAGTTTGTCGTTAAGGGTCACTGGCGTAAGACCATATTCGGCCCGGTACATATTTAGCTCTGCCGTTGCGATCGTGATGTCGAGCGGCTTGGGCGGAACAACAGGAAATACGGCATTATCACCAAACCCGTTGTTCAAGCGGCAGACCATATCCGGCTTGGTGACATCAGGTTGGAAGGTCACGGCGCCGCGGCATTTTGTGTCGGCTTTGCAAAGAGTTGAGCATTCTGTTGGGCTTTCAACGGGGATGGTTTTATATGTGCCGTCATCGACTTCGAAGGCAATTGTTTCTGCGAGAAGGGCGGGAGTAGCGGCAAAGCTGAAGAGAGTTCCGAGTAATATAGCGCGCATAATTATCCTAATGTGTTCACCCCCCGATGATTGATTTCACAGTTAGATAAATATCTTAGTATTCCGTTACGGGGCTAGGATAATGTTATATTATGACGTATTTGTAAGATTTGCCAGTTTTCAACGTCCCCCGCTGCGACCGGCATTAATGCCGGCGGCCATATTGCGTTCATTTGTAAATGCATCGGTGAGAGATTCGTAAAATGCAATGAGGGCGCGTGTCTTGGGGTCATCCACGCTGAAATCCGGGGCTTTGAGAGGTTCGACAGGCTTACCCTTGTGCGCTTTGCGCATGAAATCTTTCCAGATATCAACCGGTAGAAGTCCGCCTGTGATTTCAACCATAGAAGAGTTGTCGTCATTACCCACCCAAACGCCTGTTGTCATTTGGTTCGTAAACCCAACGAACCAGGCATCGCGGTAATCCTGCGATGTGCCGGTCTTGCCAGCCGCAGGGCGTTTGCCAAGCTGCGCGCCGTGGCCAGTCCCCGTGTCGATTACGTCACGGAGCATAGAGGTCATTTGGCGGGCATAGGGCACGGCGTAGACACGCTCGGGGGAAGCATTATATCGCTTATAGATAGTCTCATCTGCTGTGTTTTTAATCTCGGCAATCAAAAACGGGCGTCGTCTTAGGCCTTCATTGGCAAAGACTGAGTAGGCGGCCGTCAATTCACGTAAGTTGACTTCAGATGACCCCAGCGAAATAGAATAGTGAGGACGAAGTGCTGTCTCAATCCCAAAACGTCGCCCGATTTCAGCGACTTTTGTGGGGCCAATCTCAGTACCGATTTGAGCCGCAATAGTGTTGATAGAGAGCTTTAAGGCCTCGCGGACTGTCATGGGCCCGCGGTAGCGTTTTGTGTAATTTTTAGGTTCCCACTTTCCGATAGTTGTAGGCTGATCCATGCGGACTGTTCCGGGGGTGAACCCCATTTCCAGTGCGCCTGCATAGACGAAAGGCTTAAAGGACGAGCCGGGTTGGCGTTGGGCTTGGGTGGCCCGGTTAAATTTACTGGCGTTCCAATCTCGGCCTCCGACAAGGCTGAGTATAGCACCTGTCTCGTTATCAAGTGCAACGAGAGCCCCTTCTGAAACTTTTTTGCTTTTGCCTTCCTTGTCCAAGACTTTTAAAAGCGCTGCATGAGCTATGTTTTGCAGGGCAGGGTCAATCGTAGTCGTTATAACTAAATCTTTCTGCTTCCCGCCCGTAAGCCGCTCCGCTTCATCTTCAACGAGATCAAACACATAGCCGATTTGCGCATCGGATAGTTCAGAGGCTTCGGAGGCGATAATAAGAGGCGGGTTAGCTTCGGCTTCGATCTGCTGATCCAATGTTATTATATCATTTGCCACCATGCGGCTAAGCACAAGCTTTGCCCGTAGCCACGCGCCGTCAAAGTTGCGAGCCGGATCAAGCCGGCTTGGGGCTTTGGGCAAGGCGGCCAGGAGAGCGGCTTCACTGAGTGTGACCTCTGAGGCCCGCTTGCCAAAAAACCGTTGCGAGGCGGCTTCGACGCCAAAGGTGCGCGTGCCGAGCGTAATCCGGTTGAGGTAAAGCTCGAGGATCTCGTCTTTTGACAAGGTTTGTTCAAGATCGCGGGCGAGCCACATTTCTTGAAATTTACGGCGATATTTTTTCTCGGGTGTCAGCAACATGTTTTTGACGAGTTGTTGCGTCAGCGTAGAGCCGCCTTGTGTTTTCCCGCCCTCTTTGGCGTTTGCCCGCAAAGCCCGCAATATGGCTCGGCGATCTACGCCTTCATGCTCGTAAAAGCGCTCGTCCTCAATTGCGAGGAAAGCTGCGGGTAAATGTTTGGGCATTTCATAGAGCTTGAGCGGACGGCCCACATAGGGGCCTCGGTGTCCAATGACTTTCCCGTCTCTGTCTAAGAGCGTAGTATTGGGTTCAAGATTCATCTCCCACATCACAGATTTGTCGGGGAGGGTCGGTATGCCGTCGAACAAGTAAGAGCGCGCTGCGAAATAACTGATGGCCCCAATGACAAACAAGATGCCAAATAGGCTCAACCATATATGGCGCTTACGCCGTTTACGGTCTTCGTCGTCTTGGTCAATATCGGTGCGAAGTGTATTCATATCTGTGAACTAGCCTATTCCGATAAGCTGCGCTAGGCTTCAAGCACAGAGTCGGCGTGGCCCTTACACAACAGAAAGTAGACATATATGGCGGTAATAAAGGCATTTTCATGACTTCTGGTGCTCCGTTTTGGAAAACTAAGACTATGGCCGAGATGAGCTCTGCTGAGTGGGAAAGCTTGTGTGATGGGTGCGGGAAGTGCTGCCTGATTCGCATGGAAGACGAGGATGATGGCCGTATTTACAATACGGATGTGGCCTGCCAACTCCTCGACGGGACTACGTGCCGCTGTAAAGATTACGGAGACCGGCACGCCACCGTGCCTGATTGCGTCGTTTTAAAACCTGACACAGTTAAAAAATTGAGTTGGATTCCGCAGACTTGCGCTTATCGCCTAGTCGCAAACGGTGAGGATTTACCGGACTGGCATCACCTTATTTCTAGCTCGCGGGACACAATTCATGAGGCGGGAATGTCTGTCCAGAGCATGACGGTATCAGAGCTGGAGGTTGACGAGGAAGACCACGTCAACAGGATTACAATTTGGCCGGGCGAGCCGGATGTCATGGAAGACTAATCGTCATATTTGAACCCAAGCTCAATCACGACTTGATAATAGGCGACTTTACCCTCATTTATATAACCGCGCGTAGAGATGACTTCAAACCAGTTCATATTGCGTAAGGATTTGCTGGCTGTTTTAAGGCCGTTTTCAATCGCGTCTTCAATGGTATCTTTCGACGTGCCCACGATTTTTGAAATAGCATATGTATCTGTACTCATAATATTCTCCTTGGTTACTTGATTAAAATTTACGTCTGAACCTTAAATTCGTTCCGAAAGCAAAGACTTAAATTGAAAAACTTGTCCCGCAGCCACAGGCTGCCACAGCGTTGGGATTGTGAATTCTGAAAGCAGAGCCGATGAGCTCATTGGCATAGTCAATTTCGGATCCTTCAAGGAACCCTACACTAATTTCGTCTATTAAGACGCGGGCGCCGTCACGTTCAAGTACAAGGTCATCAGCGTTGGGCGCGTCTGCAAAATCGAATTTATACTGAAACCCCGAACAGCCGCCGCCCTCGACAGCCACGCGCAAATATTGATCAAGACCTTGCTTCGCCATAATCACATTGATTTGCTTTGCCGCAGATGCGCTTAATTTTACTTGTGTGTCGCTCATGACTGTCCTTTTGATACACGACCTATATAAGGGCGATTAAGCGGGAATCAAAGCCCGTCCTGAGCATATTTCAGTGCGGAGATTAAATTGGGCACATTTTCATCTATCCGGAAGCGGGCAATCTATGCCAGCGATCCTGCGAATTGCCGGGGGCGTCGCATTCCGCAACCCAGCAGCTCGGAACGTAGCCCGTTTCAACGGGATAAAGACCGAATTATCCACTCCAGCGCGTTCCGCCGCCTAAAGGGGAAGACGCAGGTTTTCGTCTCCCACGAAGGTGACTATTACCGCACACGACTGACACACTCATTGGAAGTCTCACAAATTGCCCGGTCTATCGCGCGAGTTTTGGGTCTCGACGAAGACTTGGCTGAATGCCTCGCGCTGGCGCACGACATGGGGCATCCGCCTTTTGGGCATTCCGGCGAGGACGCACTTGCGGCAGGTATGGCGCCGTATGGCGGATTTGACCATAATGCCCAGACCTTACGCATCGTCGAAACTTTAGAGGGGCGATACGCTGAGTTTGACGGTTTGAACTTGACATGGGAAACACTCGAGGGCGTCGCCAAACATAATGGCCCTTTAGTCAAAGAGCCCGGAGACATAGATAAACTTCCATGGGCGCTTAAAAACCTTGATGATTGGGAGCGTCTTGAGCTGGATACATATGCTGGACCCGAGGCCCAGGTTGCGGCGTTGGCAGATGATATTGCCTATAATAATCACGATATTGACGACGGCCTACGGGCAGGGCTGTTTACCGTACAAGATGTTTCCGAGGTGCCCATTGTGGGCGAGGCCTTTGCTGATGTGCGAAGGCGTTATCCGGGCATTTCAGAAGACCGCTTAATCCACGAAGCCGTTCGTGACCTTATTGGATACATGGTGTCAGATGTTCTCGCTGAAACGCGTGATCGTTTAGCCGCGGCTAATCCTCAATCTGCGGATGAAATTCGTCATTTGGATCATGCTGTTGTTGATTTTTCGGCTACGTTTAGAAAGCAAGAAGGGCCGCTGCGGACATTCTTATTTGACAACATGTACCGCCACTACAAAGTCAACCGTATGATGGGGCAGGCGACACGTGTCGTGAAAGAGCTATTTGATCTGTTTATTGATGACCCAAGCTTGTTGCCGACTGAGCTTCGGGCGCGTTGTGAAGGGCCGCGTACGTCTGTCACGGCTAGGGTTGTTTGTGACCATATTGCTGGGATGACGGATAGCTTCGCAATCACGGAGCATAAAAAGCTATTCACAGTGGCGGGTTACCTATAAAAGTTATTAACGTCTTTTTTATCAGGTTTCATTAACCATTCACACTTTTGGGCTTATTTGTGCCAGATTGATAGGTAAGAACCTGTTATGATAATAAGGCGAATCGGCGGGACAGTATTGTTTCGTATTTTGGGATAGAGAATGAATATGCAACCACAAGACAAATTCCGCGCTGATATGGACCGCGAAGATGTTCTCACACCTTTTGATGTGCGGGAGCAGTCAGGCAAGACAGCCATGATTAAACTGTTTGGCGCGGCTGCTTTTCTGCTGATTATAGCCTTCGCGCTGCTTAAAATTTACCAGCCCGGTACGCGTGACCGTGTAGAGCCTCCAAAAATTGTCGCGGACAACACACCATTTAAAGTTGAGCCTGTCGAAAAGGGCGGCGTACAGACACCTAATCAAGATATAACAGTCTATGACCGTATCGACGGCTCCAATAGCGCCGGTACTGTGAAGACAACTCCGCCGCCTGAAGAGCCGATGAGTTTGCCCAAAAATGCGAATATTGTTGTCCAGTCTCCTGCGGCTGTTGTGAATACGCGGCCCAAACCTAAGCCCGTTGTCAAAGCTCCAGCGCCGAGACGGCCAGCTGTGGCGGGCGGCTCGAGTGAATATGTCGTGCAAGTCGCCTCGTCACGTGACCGCGGAGATGCAGAGCGTCTTTGGAAAAAAATAGAGGTTGATTTCCGTGATATACTTCCGAGAGGAGCCTATGCAGATATCAGACGTGCCGATCTCGGGGATAAAGGTGTTTATCACCGTCTCCGCCTATCTGGTCTTGCGAACAAGGATGCCGCAGCTCAGCTTTGCAACCGCCTTAAATCGCGGGGTCAGGCCTGCTTCGTGACAAAGTAGTGAACTCACTGGGGGTGATATTCGGCCTCTCCGGGCCGCGATTGACCGCCGCTGAGTCTGCCTTTTTCCGAGACGCTGACCCTTGGGCGTTTATTCTTTTTAGTCGCAATATTGAAACGCCTGAGCAAGTTATTGAGCTTACTGCGAGCCTGCGTGAGTGTGTGGGCCGTGATTGCCTGATTTTTGTTGACCAAGAAGGCGGCCGTGTTCAGCGCCTCGGGCCGCCGCATTGGAACGTGTATCCCGCGGGGTCTGAATTCGCCGCGATTTATCAACAGAGTCCACGTAAAGCTTGCCGCGCAGCTTATCTGAATTACCGCCTCCTCGCCGCTGACTTACGGGATGTTGGGATAACAGCAAACTGCGCCCCCGTTTTGGACATGCCGCTACCCGGTGCTGACCCCATCATTTCTGACCGCGCTTATGGCGTAGACACGGCTCAGGTCGTCGATATCGCTAATGCCGTCATGGCAGGTTTAACGGCGAGCGGCGTTGCCCCTGTTATCAAGCATATTCCCGGACATGGCCGCGCGACTGTGGATAGCCATATGGAACTTCCGGTTATTAGGACGGATCTTAAAACGCTCGAAAAAACAGACTTTGCACCTTTTAAGGCCTTGAATGATGCGCCTATGGCCATGACAGCCCATGCTGTGTTCACAGCTGCCCATGCTAAAACACCAGTCACAATTGATCGCGGCTCTATGCATTTCCTTGTGCGCCAAAGCATCGGCTTTGACGGCCTCGTGATGAGTGATGATTTGGACATGAAAGCCTTGTCCGGCGACCTCACAACTCTCACGCAAAATGCCCTTTCTGCCGGATGTGATATTGCCCTGCAATGCAGCGGAAAAATGCCGGCCATGGTCAAAAGTGCTAAAGGGGCTAATTTGCTCTCGGGGACGTCTCTTCGCCGCGCACGTATTGCTGAATATTCGGCGGAAAACCCTAAAGACTTTGACCGCAAGGCCGCCGCCGCAGAGCTGGCGACCCTCATGCCGCCCCGAAGTGCGCTCGCATGACCGATGATTTTGGCGGCTTAGATTTTGAAGCAGCGGATGATGCGGCGGACGAAGGTCTCGGGTTAATTCTTGATATTGACGGCTATGAAGGCCCGCTGCATTTGCTCCTCGAACTTGCGCGCCAGCAGAAAGTTGACCTTGCCAGAATTTCTATTCTTGAGCTTGCCGAACAATATATCAGCTTTATCGAAAACGCGGTGGATCTGCGCATTGAGCTTGCGGCGGATTATCTGGTTATGGCCTCTTGGCTTGCTTATCTGAAGTCACGCTTGATACTGCCAAAGCCGGATAACGGCGAACAAATGCCCGAAGAGGACGAGCTGGCCGCGCATTTAGCGTTCCGTTTGCAACGCCTCGAAGCCATGCGGATTGCGGCGAACGGACTGTTCGGCCTGCCGCAAATCGGGCAGGCGGTTCATGCTCACGGCATGCCGGCAGGGCTGCGTTCGCGCACGTCGCCGCTCTATGAAGCCGAAATATTTGATATGCTGAAAGCTTACGGTGAGTGCCGATCCAAACGCGAAATCCGCCAGCACAAAGTCCTCAAGCCTCTCGTGTTTCCGCTGGACGAAGCCCGGTCGCGGCTGAGACGGGCTATGCTGGAGGTTGGTGCGTCGGCGGATTGGCTGGCCTTGGAGGGTTTGCTCCCGAAAAGTGATGATTTTGCCGAAGCTCTTCCGATAGAGTCGATTCGCGCGAGTTCACTGCTCGCTGGGCTTGAACTTACAAAAGAGGGCGATCTTGAAATGCGCCAAACGGGTACGTTTGCACCGATTTATGTGCGCCGTCCTGATGAAGATACCAAGAAAGAGGAGGCCTCATGAGCGGCCCTGATACTGACCGGGTCGCGAAAGCGGCCGACGGCATTGAAAATGATGTCATCCAGCTTTCTGCGCGCCTTAGGACGAGCGGCGAGGGCGAGGCGATGGAGCAGGATATGCGCCATCTCGAGGCTCTCTTATTCGCAGCTGTTGAACCGATCGATGTGGAAACCTTGCGTGACCGCATGCCCGAAGAGTGTGATGTCGGAGCGCTACTCGCGCGATTGGCACGGGAATATGCAGGACGCGGCGTGAACCTTGTGCGGGTGGCGGATCGTTGGCGTTTCCAAACTGCCCCGGATCTTGAGCCGCATCTGGTCGATATCAAAGAGACCCCGCGCAAGCTTTCCAAAGCGGCGCTCGAAACGCTGGCCATTATTGCTTATCACCAGCCTGCGACACGCGCTGAAATTGAAGACGTGCGCGGCGTGTCTGTGTCCAGCGGGACGATTGATGTGCTGATGGAGCTGAAATGGGTGCGCCCGCGCGGTCGTCGCCGGACGCCCGGACGGCCTGTGACATACGGGACAACGGATAACTTTCTCGCTCATTTTAATCTGGAAAATATTACCGACCTTCCGGGCCGGGATGACCTGAAGGCGGCGGGATTACTCGACCCGCGCCTGCCCAAAGATTTTGAAATGCCGTCTCCGATGATGCCGGATGATTTGACAGGCGACGAAGATCCGCTTGAAGATGAAGAGTTCCCTAATTTCATTACGGACTTTTTAGCTGAAGACGAAGCTGAAGAAACAGAGGAATAAGGCCGCAGCAAACCCTGCTTGCCCCGCCCCCGCTCTCGCTCTATGATACGTGAAAATTATAAGGAATATCATCATGGCGCTTGGCCCTTGGCAGATTATTATTATTTTGGTTTTGGCAGTGCTTGTCTTTGGCGGGCGCGGTAAAATATCGGCGATTATGGGCGATATGGGCAAAGGCATTACGAGCTTTAAAAAGGGTCTCAAAGATGGCGATACTGAAGCCGTAGATCCTGCTGACGAAGCCATTGATGTTACCCCCAAGAAAGACAAAAAATCTTAGGCTGCTAGGCCTCTAAAGCGTAACGGGGAGCCCCATGTTACCCCAGTTCGGATTTGCAGAAATAGTTGTACTTGCACTGCTTGCGATTATTGTCGTCGGGCCAAAAGACCTGCCGAAAATGATGCGCATGCTTGGCAGCTGGATGAACAAGATCCGGTCTATGGGGCAAGAGTTTAAAGACGCCTTTGACGAAATGGGCGCAGAATCTGAAATTGCTGAACTTCGCAAAGAAATCAATGAACTCAAGAACATGAATCCAATGAGTAACCTAACGGATGAAGAGTTGGTCAAGGATATACGGGATCTGGATACGGACGTCCGCGCGGCCACAGACTTGGCAAATCCTAAGGCAAAAGAATAATGGGCGAAACGCCAAAAATAGAATCTGACGATATTGACGAGAGCCGCGCGCCTCTGATGGATCACCTATTAGAGCTGCGTATGCGCTTGATTAAATGCGTGATTGCTTTGGTCATTGGCTGTATCATTTGTATCCCGTTTCTCAGGGATATTATTGCTATGTTGATGTGGCCGTTTGAGCTTGCGCTGGACAGATATAATGTGGGCCTCATAGCCAAAGGACTGGTTCCGACAGAGCTAGAGCTCATCTCGACCTATCCTTTAGAAACATTTTTCGCCAAGCTCAAGATCGCGATATTCGGCGGTATTGTTATATCGTTCCCGGTCATGGCGTATCAGGTCTACCGCTTTGTCGCGCCGGGCCTTTACAAGAATGAGAAGGGGGCGTTTCTCCCTTATCTGTTTTTCTCGCCGGTTTTGTTCATAGCCGGAGCCTCGCTCGTCTTTTACTTTGTCTTCCCGTTCGTGATGGAGTTTGCTCTCAGCCAGCAGTCCATATCAGATGATCGACAGATCGAGCTTTTGACTAAGATTGCGGATTATTTAAAACTGGCGACGACGCTGTTTTTGGCGTTCGGATTGTCGTTCCAACTCCCCGTAATTCTCAGTCTTTTGGGGCGGGCAGGGATAGTGACAGCTGCCGCTCTAAAGAAATCCCGAAAATACGCCCTGTTTGGTATCTTCGTTTTCGCCGCCTTTGCCACGCCGCCTGACCCGGTCACGCAGATTGTTTTGGGCCTTGCTATTTATACGCTTTATGAGATTTCGATCTGGCTCGTGCAGTTTGCCGAGAAGAAGGTCGTCACGGATTAGCAGTTGTCCCGACTCTTTTGCCCCGTTATGACGGGCGCAGCAATTAAAGAGACATGCCATGCACGACATTAAAGCCATTCGCCAAGACCCTGATGCCTACGATAAACTTTGGGCGAAACGCGGTTTAGAGCCGCAAGCTAAGCGCATAATTGAGCGTGACCAATTGGTCCGCCAAGCGCAGAAAATGCAGCAAGAAGCCGAAGCGGCGCGCAATAAGTCCTCTAAACTCATTGGCCAGGCCATGGGCAAGGGCGACAAAGAGGAAGCTGAACGTCTCAAGACCGAAGTTGCCGGGGCCAAGAACGTCATCGCTGTTATGAATACCCAGATTGAAAGCGAGAAGGGCGAGCTTGATAAGATGCTCTCCGAACTCCCGAATGTCCCGTTCGAAGATGTCCCCGAAGGCCCTGACGAGGACAGCAATGTCGAGCTCCACACATGGGGCGAGCCAACAAAGCTAGGCTTTGAGCCCAAAGATCATGCAGATCTCGGCGAAGCGCTCGGTATGATGGACTTCGAAACAGCCGCCAAGATGAGCGGGAGCCGATTTGTGGTGCTTAGCGGGAAGCTGTCACGGCTGGATAGGGCGTTGGCGGCATTGATGCTTGATATTCAGACGGAAGAGCATGGGTATACGGAAACAACGCCGCCTTATTTGGTTCATACACATACAATGTTTGGAACTGCGCAGTTGCCGAAATTTGAAGATGATCAATATCGCATTGCTGATTTCAATCTGAATGAACTGGAAATTGAAACGGCTAAGGTGTGCGAACACGCTGAAGAAGCGGGACAAAATATTGACCCAATAAGATATATGGGAGGCAGCATAAGAGAAAACAGTATGTGGCTCTTACCAACAGCTGAAGTCGCTCTTACGAATATCGTTCGAGAGTCCATTATTGATGCTGATTATCTACCACTTCGGTTTACGGCTCACACCCCTTGTTTCCGGCGTGAGGCGGGTTCAGCAGGACGCGACACCAAGGGCATGATTCGGCAGCATCAGTTTAACAAAGTTGAGCTGGTCTCCATCGTCAAACCCCAAGAGTCTGAGGCGGAGCACAAACGTATGCTGGGCTGTGCGGAGGAAGTGCTAAAACGATTAGAGCTGCCTTACCGCGTGGTGGAACTCTGCACAGGTGATCTCGGCTTTGGCGCGCGGCGGACATTTGACATTGAAGTCTGGCTCCCGAGCCAAAACACGTACCGCGAGATTTCCTCTATCTCCAATTGCGGGGACTTCCAAGCCCGCCGCATGAATGCGCGCTACAAACACGCCGAGAAAGATAACCGCTTTGTGCATACGCTCAACGGATCTGGATTGGCTGTGGGCCGGACATTGGTGGCGGTACTAGAGAATTACCAGAACGCGGATGGAAGCATCACGGTGCCCAAAGCGCTCGTCTCGTATATGGGCGGCGTTGAGGTGATAAAGTGAACACCTCCCCCCTATCGCGGTGGAGGAATAAATGAGAATTCTCCTCACAAATGATGACGGTGTAAATGCGCCGGGCCTGCAGGTCTTGCGCAAAATCGCAGCCAAGCTGTCCGATGATGTCTGGGTCGTGGCTCCTGCGACAGAACAGTCTGCCTCCTCGCGGGGTGTCTCCCTCCACAACCCCGTCGGCCTTAAAAAACTCGAAGATAAAGTCTACGCTGTGTCCGGCACGCCGACGGATAGCGTTATTGTCGCCATGAACGAAGTGCTCGCGGGTCATAAACCCGACCTCGTGCTCTCGGGCGTAAACCGAGGGCAGAATATGGCGGAAGACTTGACATTTTCCGGGACGGTTGCAGGCGCGTTGCAGGGGATGCAAATGGGCGTGCCGTCTATTGCGCTTTCCCTCGCGCGCGGATTTCAGGGCGCGGACAGCCTCCCATGGGATACTGCCGAAGCCGTCGGGCCTGACTTAATTACGGATTTACTCAAAGCCGGCTGGCCGGAAAAAGTCATCTTGAATGTTAATTTTCCAGATACGCCTGTGGACGGCATTAAAGGCGTGCAGATCACCCGCCAAGGCCACCGGGATTTCCAGATGAGCGGGATTGATAAACGCGAGCATCCTCGCGGTGGACATTATTACTGGCTCACATATGGCGCAAAGAAGTCGAACCCGCCCGAAGGGACAGACCTACGGGCTATATATGATGGCTATATTTCCGTGACGCCTTTGCATGCCGATCTGACGCATGAAGACACGTTAAGTACTTTGAAAGATAGAATCAGCTAACACCTTCGCATGTTCGAAACTTTTTTGTGTTGATGGCTCAATGATTGAGCCAGGGCTGATTGACATGTTGGTGCGTCTGCGCGGCCGGGGTATCTCTGATAACCGGTTGATGCGGGCAATGGAGCTAACACCGCGGAGGCTATTCGTGAGAACGGATCAGCAGCCAGAGGCTTATGATGAGCAGTCTATGCCCATTTCTTGCGGGCAGACAATGTCCCCGCCTTTAACTATCGCGATTATGATACAAGCTTTAGAGGTCGGCGCGGCACACAAAGTCCTCGAGATTGGAACAGGCAGTGGCTATCAGAGTGCTCTGCTCTCCCATATCGGCAAACGCATTTACAGTGTGGCCCGTTACCAGCAGATGATCGATGAGGCGGAGGCCCGTTTCGCCAAGCTGGGCATTACGAATGTCGTCACGCGCCATGGGGATGGCCGCCGGGGGTGGCCAAGCCAAGCCCCCTTCGACCGCATTCTCGTAACTGCCGGGTTGAAAGACGCGCCAAAGGTTTTACTAGAGCAGCTGGCAGGCGGCGGGCGGCTGGTTGCAGTGGTCGCTAAGAATGTCGTTATCTATGACAAAATGAGTGAAAAAGTGACCTCGCGCATCTTGCTGCCTTTGAGTATTCCCATGATAGAGCCGGGTAAGTCAAAAGCACTTTAACACATAATTATCCATATTTTTTAACATTTCATTAGCCATAATCGTTCAGAACTTCCTTGGATTCAAACAAGGAGGGACTATGTCCTACGTTAAAATTATTACGAGTGCGGCTATTCTTGGCCTTATGAGCACCGCCGCTAATGCGCAAAACAGAACTATTAATGAATTGCCGATCACTTACGGTGATAACGGCGTTGTCCAAGCACAATATATCAAGCCGGGCGATGTTAGTCCCGAAGAATATCAGCGTCTGCTTGATGAAGCGGATAAAGTGCGGACTTACCGCTCTAACTCCGGCGCTTATTCAAGTGAGTACTCAGGTATTATTGTCGATAGCGAAGCGTCTGTTGATCAGTATGCGAATGACTATTCAACAACAACGGATCAATATGGCTACGAAATTCAGCTTTTCGACGGACCTGTCACGCAGTCCGCATCCACAACATATGCAAACTCAACAACATACAGTGATGCGTCAACATATCAGCCGATATTCGCGTCAGTCCCGGTTATTCAATCTCACACCGTGAAAAAGGGCGATACACTATATAGCTTGTCTAAACAGTTTGGCGTCTCTGTAGACGACATTAGTAATGCTAACGGTTTGTCAGGCACAGTGCTTGCGCTTAACCAGCGCCTAAAAATTCCAAGCAGCACAGCTACAGTGAGCGCTCAAACTTATAGTGCGGCGCCGACGACGACTTACGCGTCTACATATTCGACGCCGGACTACACGAACACTCAGAGTTACACCGTTAATAATGGCTTCAGTGACACCCCTAGTGAATTCGTGACGGCAGCTCAGCCTTCCAAGGTGAGCGGACAATATGGTGTTCTCCCAGGGGATAACCTTTACCGGATTTCAAAAATGGCCTGCACCAGCGTTGAGGCCCTCAAGGCTTTAAACGGTATTGCTGATGTCACGACATTACAGCCCGGCGATATGCTTAAAATGCCGGCAGGGCATTGCTTGAATTAAAGCCAAATTTTTACAGACAAGCAGAATTAAGCTTGCCCGTTGCATAAATTTCTGACGCCCCTATATAGACCGTTAACCACGGCCTTATAGGGGCGTAATTTTTTTCGGGGATCATGATGCAAAATCTCATACTACAAGCTGCACCTTCAGGCGCCAGCGGTCAAATTATGTCTCTTTTGCCGCTCGTCGCCATTGGCTTTATATTTTACTTTCTTCTTATCCGTCCGCAAAACCAGCGTATGAAAGCTCACAAAGTGATGCTCTCAGAAGTCCAGCGCGGGGATACCGTTGTTACGAATGGCGGATTGATTGGGAAAGTTACTAAAGTTACTGACGAAGACCTGATTATTGATCTAGGTGAGGGTATGAAAGTCAAAGTTGTCCGATCTATGATTGCGGATGTCAGAGGGCGACCCGCGCCCGCAAATGACCGCGCTGCCGGAAAAGTTAAAGCCAAGGCAAAAGCCAAAAAATAAACTCTCGCCTGTTTGGATAGGACGCGCCCATGCTCTATTTTTCTAAATGGAAAACTCTTTTCATTATTGTGGCGCTCGTGATTGGCTTTCTCTTCGCGCTGCCCAATGCACTTCCCAAGGATGTCCGCGAGAGTATGCCGGGGCCCTTGCAGCGGACAATTAATTTGGGTCTCGATTTGCAGGGCGGGGCGCATATGCTCCTTGAAGTGGACATAACAAGCGTCGTCGAGCAGGCGCTAGAGAATGAACGCGAAACCATTCGCCAGGAATTTAACGATGCGGGCCGTTTGCGGACAAATAATCTCAAAGTTGACGGCAACGCTGTAACGGGATCATTTCGTAATGCCGAAGACGTGGCGCGCGGCATGGAGCTCTTGGAAAAGCTGTCTGTGCAGGTAGATCCAACAGGCCTTGGCGGGGCGAAAACAACCAAAGTTGAGAAGCTCTCCGACAGGAATTTCAAAGTCACGATTACGCCTGAAAATATTGAAAGTATCAAAAAAAGAACGATTGATCAGTCAATTGAGGTGCTTCGTAAACGGATTGACCCAACGGGTACAACTGAGATGACCCTCGCAAAAGAAGGTGCTGACCGTATTCTTTTGCAAGTTCCCGGGGCAAAAAATGTCGGCGAAATAAAAGACCGAATTAATAAGACGGCAAACTTATCCTTCAACATGGTGCGCCCTGAATCGAGCTCCGAGGCCGCTATGCGACTTGCCGCAGAGGGTAAATTACCGCCGGGAACTGAATATTTTCTACAGCAAAGCGGCGGCGGTCTAATTGTCGAGAAGCGCACCAAGATCACAGGCGAATGTCTCAAATCCTCAAGTGAAGGCCTCCATCCAACAGGCGGCTACCCCATTGTGAACTTCACCTTTAACATTAAATGCGCCAAAATATTTGGGGAATTAACGTCTAAGAATATCAATAAACGCTTTGCTGTTGTGCTCGACAAAGAAATTATTACGGCGCCGAACATTAACTCGCCCATAACAGGCGGATCCGGTTTTATTGAGGGCAGTTTTACAATCGAAAGCGCCCGCGAGCTTTCGCTTTTGTTAAATGCTGGTGCTCTCCCTGCTAAACTCGTTATCGTCGAAGAACGCACTGTGAGTGCGGAGCTTGGGAACGACTCTATTCAGGCCGGTAAAATTGCGTCCATGATTGGCCTCGCCGGTGTCGCGATATTCATGTGGCTCTCATACGGCATTCGTTTCGGGACGATTGCGAACTTTGCACTTTTGATGAATATTATTTTGATAGCGGCGTCGCTCTCTCTACTCGGCGCCACGCTGACCCTGCCTGGGATTGCCGGGATTATCCTGACCATCGGTATGGCGGTGGATGCGAACGTGCTTATCTTTGAGCGCATACGGGAGGAGGCCGAGCTTGGCCGTCCGCCAGTGAACGCGATTGAGACTGGCTACCGTCTCTCCCTTGCGCCGATTTTGGACGCCAACATTACGACGCTTATCGCGGCGGTTACGCTTTACTTTGTTGGCTCAGGCCCTATTCGAGGTTTCGCCGTTACGCTGGCCATTGGTATTGTGATGTCCGTCTTCACTGCTGTCGTCGTGGCACGCTTGCTCACCGCCACATGGCTCCGCCGCAAGCGGCCCAAAACATTGCCGATATAGAGGTCTGCCATGAAAGATATTTCACTCGTCAAGCTTCTCCCGACGCACCCGAAAGTTCCGTTTCTTAACCTCCGCCTCGTCGCTGCGGTCATTTCCGTGATGGCGATTATCGGGTCTATATTCTTATTTGTGAATAAGGGCCTGAATTACGGTATTGATTTTACAGGCGGTACTGTCATTGAACTTGATTTCGGCGAAGAGCCGCGTCCAGATGATATCCGCGCAACCCTAGCTGAGCTTGGGTTTGGCGGCGGGACGGTGCAAAATATTGCGCCGGCTGCGACCGAAAACAAGACCTATGATTTTGTGCGAGTGGGTATCCCGCTACAAACCGAAACTGCTGAAACAGGCGCAACAGCGCAGCAAGACGCGCTTCGGAAAGTTCAAGAGGGTCTTCGCGAGTCCGTCGGTGAATTCCGGGTCTCCAGCCAAGACGTGGTGGGCTCAAAAGTCTCCGGGGAACTGCGGACGAAGGGTATGCTCGCTGTGGGCCTCGCCCTGACAATGGTGCTTTTATATATTTGGTTCCGGTTCGAGTGGCAATTTGCCCTCGGTGCTGTGTTTGCCTTATTCCATGATGTCATCCTGACCATTGGCGTGTTTTCCCTGACGCAAATCGAATTTAACCTGTCTATTATTGCGGCCATCCTGACCATTGTGGGGTACTCCCTCAACGATACAGTGATCGTTTATGACAGGATCCGAGAGAACCTGCGTAAGTTCAAAAAGATGCCGCTTACTGATGTACTTAACCTTTCCATTAATGACACGCTATCCCGGACGATTATGACGTCCTTTACGACCTTGCTCGCATTGACGGCGCTTTACGTTCTGGGCGGAGCAGGTCTGCGCGGCTTTTCATTCGCTATGATTTGGGGCGTGTTCGTCGGGACCTATTCGTCCATATTCATCGCCTCGCCATTGCTAATCTTGTTCAAGCTCAAACGCGGTGTGAATACAGGCGCGGCGAAAGACTAAGGTCTTCGCAAACCAGATTTGCCAATTATGAGGATAACTTGTCCCTTGATACGTTCCGGCTCAACGGGGGCAATTAGGGAGCTGGGCGTTGACGCCGTGTTGTCACCCTCAAAAATATAGCGACTATTCTCGATGCACTTAAGGCGTTTCACGATAAGACCCAGATCAGAATGCTGCACCACGTAAATACGCCCCGGTGAAAACGCGCGTGGCTTTTTAATCACGGCATAATCCCCGTTTACCAAAGCGGGGGACATGCTATCGCCGCTAATTTTGATAATGTGCCGCTTAATCATGGGGTAGCTGTAAGCCCGGGTTCGCTTTGAGACAATATATGTGCGCCGTGAAAGTGGTTTTATTTACGCAAATATTATTCTAGCGTAAATCATGGGCGAAGTTATTTCAGAAATTAAAGCGCGACATCGCTTAGAACAAGGCCTCATCGCGCCGGCAGACTATTTACGCGAACGCCTCGCCGAGCGGGATAATGCTCTCTGGCAAACACGTGGGCGCCTACTCATATTCATCATGGCCGTGACAAGCTTGTTCGGAGCCGTCGTGACATTTGTCGCGCATAACTGGGTCTATCTCTCGACAACGGGTAAGCTTGGCTTAATTGCGGGGCTCATCATCATATGCGCGGGACTTTGGATATGGCGCAAGTTTGACGGCGCCGCAGCAACCGCCTTTGGCATTGCCGCCACCGTCTTCATCGGCGTTTGGCTCGCCGCAGCAGGGCAGCTTTACCAAGCGCCGGGCGGAGTGCAGAAGCTTTTATTGAATTGGGCGATACTCTCCCTGCCGTTTGCACTAGCGTCAAAAAGTCATGCACATTGGCTCGTCTGGTTCGGTATCGCCTTTGCTGCCTTTTTCTCTCCGCCCTCTGAAATGCTGCGCGGGCTTTTCGATGGCCGCACGCAACATTATCAATGGATTGCAGGCGCGCTTATTCCTGCGGCGGGTTATCTTTTCACATTTCGGGGACAGCATCCGGTTTGGTTCAAAGCCGTACTCGCGGTCATGTCGGTTACTCTACTTGTGAGCGCCGCTATTTTTAGCCTGTTAAATTGGAACCTAAAGTATGATTTTTTAGGGTATGTGCTGCCGGTGGCCGGGCTCGCCGGGCTTTGTACCGTTACATACATACGTAAGCATGATCTCACATCCATGAGTCTGCTTACGGTTGGTCTGCTGACGGCGATTGCGGGGTTAGTTATTCGGTCTGTGCTGGAGGTCTCATTTGGAGAGGTCGGTATCTTCGGGATGATGGCGCTTATATTTGGCGCGTTTACGTTCGCTCTTGTGCAATGCTTCAGGCATTATCTAAAAATCTTCACGCACAGCGACGATAATATATCTACGGATATTGAAGATGGCCGTCCTTGGTACATGGACGTTTTCATCGCATTTGGCGGGATTTTAACGGCGTTGATGGGGGCTATATTCGCCGGTACATTTTTGGGTGTGATTTTGGCGATGGCGAATATGATCGGGCCTGCATTACTTGTGCTAGGCGCTATGATTTATGTCGGCGCGCTTCTCTTGCGGAGAAAAGCGGCTGGCCTTTTCACGCGATATCTGTTTGGGACTTTCATACTTATTGGCGGCGGAATGATGATTGGCGGCTTTGCCATGGAGATACAGGATGAGAACGCCGTTGCGGTTTTCACCATGCTCTTGTCCGGCGCGACACTTTTTTTGGTGCGGGAGCGCACGATGGAAGTCATCACGGCCATGATATTCAGTGCTACGCTATCATATCTTGTTTTTGAACATGCCAAATATTTTGTCGAATACATAAGCTTAGCTGTCTTTGGCCTGCTGGCCATTGCCGCCTTGACCCGTCCTGTCGGGCGCTCCGTCTTAGCGGCCTCTGCCGCTATATTCCTCATCGCGGCTATGCTATGCGGCGCAATAGATCCGGACTTTAGCCGCCAAACGGACGGCGCGCCGATTGTGTGGAGCGCGGCTGTGCAAGCCGGATTCATGCGTGCTGTCCTTCTGGGGGGATTTCTGATCTATCTGAAAACCGTTCCCTTAAAGGACGCCATGCCGCCGTGGTGGCTTCTCGTATTGGTCACGCTGATCGCAGCTATCCTCCCCGCAGGCGGAGCCGCAGCGGCTTTGATGTTGATATTGGGACAGGCTTTGGGGTCGCGCGTACTTGCCTTAATCGGCGCCTTGGCCAGTATCTGGTTTCTGTTCAGCGCCTATTTTGACCTCCGCCTAACCTTGATGGAGCTCTCAGGGATTATGGCGCTTTGCGGCGTGGTATTTTTAGGGATGTGGTTCGCTTTGTCTAAAACGTCAGGGGCCCAAGACATGAAAGAAACGACATGATCTGGCGTATCGGACTTGTCATCCTCGGGCTTGCCCTTTGCAGCTACCGTTTTGGGACGGCTGTATCGGGCGGCGAAGACATCCGCGCCAACGGCACGGAGGTTATGTTCTACCTCGCTCCTGACGATCCGCGCGCGCTTTTGCTCGGGGATTACATGGCGCTGAATTATGCTGGGGCTGGATTGCCGCCCCGCGGTACCGAAGGGCGCGGCATAGCGGTGATCACAGTCACAGAGAGTGTCGGACGTTTCGCGCGCATAGCGACGGAAAATGAAGATCTCGCTAGCAATGAAATGTTGATACGTTACTCGCCGCGTGGCCGCCGAGCGCCAACTTACGGCGGATTACGTTATTATTTCCAGTCAGGAACAGCGGATCTTTATAATGATGCGGAGTACGGGATATTTAAAGTCATGCCCGATGGGCGCGCTTTGTTATCTGGCTTGGCAAATGCGGATAAGAAACCGATAGCCATTGCGGGCGAAGATAACTCCGCCCGCATAGAATAGTATTTTTAAAGCGCGGGAATAACCACATCAACAGCAGGTGCATATGGGCACGGCGCTGTTTTGGTTTTGATGCCTTTCATGTCCCAGAACATTTCTGAGAACTCATTGCAAAGCTTCACAAGCTTTTCGCCGTCTTCACGGTGCAGGTCTTGCTTACAGGCAGAGCCGGCCAGCATGATTTTGTGAGCTAGCTCGTGAGCGCCCGGATGCTTCTTCAGGTGGTCACCTTTCATAAAGTCGCCCCAGATAATGCGAACTTCGTGCTTTGTGTGCTCAGCTTGACGTTCTTTTTCAGCTGTATTGCGGGCCACTTGCATCGCGAAAGCTGTCTCTGATAGACCTTTGTCTTTAAGGCCAAGTAAGATGTCGATTTGGCGCAATGTCGAGACAGCGTGGTACATGACTGTGCGAGCGTCGTAAACGCCGCAAGGAATGTCACAATGAGCAGACGCCGTTTCGAGTGAACCGTCGAATTTTGAAAGTAATGAATTTAACATATAATCCTCCTAAGCGCGTTTGCGGCGCGCGATGTAAGTGATAAGAGCCGCGCCTGCGAGGCCGCCAAGAACTGCGAACAAGCTATGCGTTGGGCTTGAGAGCCAATGCATGATATTTGTCACCATTGAAACGCTGTGATCACCCTCATGGGCGGCGGCGGGCAGGGCGGAGGCAAAAAGCGCCGTCGCTGTAAGTAAAGTCGTTTTGGTTGTTTTCATTTGAATGTCCTCATTCGCTAGGGTGGATTTTATACCTTATGTCTAAGCCTATTGGGTTTTGACCGCAAGGACTGCACGGGGTAGGAACGTGAAAATTTGGAAAATGTATTCGTGATTTCTGACGCCTCCTTAACACAGCTTAAAACCGCTGACCCTGATCGCTGCCGTGCTGCGATGATGGCAGACGCAAAGGGGCGGGACCGTTTATTGTGTCTCTATGCTTTTCACCATGAGCTGGCCAAAGTTCCCGAAATGGTGAGCGAGCCCATGCTGGGGGATATTCGGTATCAGTGGTGGCGTGATGTTTTATCTGAAATTTTCGAAAATAAACCCGTTCGTAAACATGAAGTGTCGACGCCGTTAGCCGCCATATTTCAAGATACCGACATGCCGCGCTTTTGGGCCGACCGCTTGATTGATGGCCGCGCGCGAGATCTTGACCCCACACCGTTCGCCAATATTGAAGCGGCGAGGGAGTATTGCCAACAGACATCCGGCGTCTTGATGCAAATGGCCGTCAAGTGTTTGGGCGGGGAGCCGGATGATATGGTGATGAAAGTGGGGGAGGCTTGGGGTTTAGCGGGTCTAGCCCGGGCCTGGCGCTATTATCATAAATCCATGCTGAGCGAATTGTTATTCGAAGATCTAACCGCGGCTGCGACCCAAAGCTATCAAGAGGCTCAAAAGTTCGCGGGGGATGAGCACAAGGTTTTTCCAGCTATCGGCTACGCGGCCCTCATCCCAAAATACATTATGCGACTTACAAAGTCAGGCCATAACCCCGCCGAAGACGTTGCCCAATATGCGCCGTTCCTAAAACAGATGCATTTGATACGCGCGGCTATTACTGGTAAGATTTAGAGATGAAAACAGGTTTGAAGCGTTGGTTTGGCGGCCCTAATTTGAGCGCTCTTTTTAGGCGGTTCCCTGTGCCTGTCAGCCTGATGGTCATTTTTACGGCCATTCTTATTTTATACAGAGACTTCGGCGGCTTTCGCGAGCATATCAGCTGGCTTTGTGTCGGCCTCGTTGCCGCCGCATATGCCTGTGTGAATATGGTACTGGCCCGTGAAACGCATGGCAAAGCACCGATGATAGTCTTGCAAGTCCTTCTCTCGCTTGTCCTTGCCGTAATCGCATGGTTCTCCGAAAGTTTGCGATTGCTGACGCCGTTTATTGTCGGGGCTGGGATACTTGTCTTGGGTAATACTGTGCAGTGGAAGAAGGGTCGTGATGACCTACATACATGGGATTTCACCCATAAAATATGGACAGGTGCAATTTTTGCGACGGTCGGTTCAATAATATATCTTCTGGGTATTCTTGCCATCATGGCGGCTCTTAAAAGTCTCTTCGGTATTGATATTGAAAAACTGATGGAGCGTATATTGCTTCCCATTGGTTTCGGATTATTAGCGCCGCTTTACTGGCTTTCGACAATTCCGCCAGTCGACGAGGATGCGAGCGAGCTTTATGAGAACCCGAGCTTCATTTCTAAAGCTGTGGCGTTTCTTGGAACGTGGCTGCTGTCGCCTCTCACACTCATATACGCACTTATCCTGCTGGCTTATGGCTTAAAAATTATCTTAACGGGTGAATTGCCAAAGGGAGAAATTGCAGCTTTAACAACGCCGTTCCTTATTATCGGAACAGGGACATGGCTTGTTCTCGATCCGCCGTTTGTGCGGGATAACCCTCTAGCAAAACTCTTTCGTAAATGCTGGTTCTTCCTCTCAATTCCGGCAGCTTTGCTCTTGGCTGTAGCCATCGGAATTCGCATTGGGAACTATGGCCTTACGTGGGAAAGATTTGGGTTAGTCTGCTGTGTCGTCTGGGCTCTCGGCTTGGGGCTCTCGTTTGCCTTAGGGCCAAAAGCCAAACGCGATATTCGGATTATTCCCGGCCTAGCGGCGGCGCTAATGTTTGTGACAGCTTTCATCGCACAGCCCTTATCATTCCATAACCAGAAGTCGCGCGCGATAGATGGCCTAAAGACGGCCGGGGTCATGACGGAAGCAGGACTTATCAAACCAAAAGCAGATATTAATATTGTGGACGAAGCTGCGGCCCGCAAAGCTAAGGGCGCCTTGCAATACCTCCAGAAAAATAATGGATTCCCTGCCATTCAGAAAATGTTTGAAGGGGCCGAGAGCATTCCGGACGATGATTATAAATATAGTACAGATGTTGTGGAGCGCCTGAAGCTGGATAGTATCTCGCTGAATAGCAAAGATCGCGATTTTTACGCCAGCTATTACAATGATGATTCACCCATAAATATAAGTGAGTATGACCTGTTAAGTGGTCCTTATTGGCTTAACGTGAACACACAAAACAGCTCGTCGATCGAAGGTAAGGGGACTGAATTTTCGATAGCTCTCGGTGGCCGTAATGTTATCATCATTCATCAAGGTATAGAGATTGTGACTTATGACATCCGCACATGGGTGATGGCGCAGAGTATCGAAACCAGCGAAATTATCATCAAAGATCCATTTATACCCATATTTGCGGAAGGCGAGCAACGTCTTGCGCTTGTCGTGAAAAGTATAAGCTATTCAGGAAATAAAGAAGAATTTATCACTTACCAATGGACTAAGAATGGAATAAGTCGATTTGGAAAGACCAAAAAGACATTTGAGATTTCAAGTGTCAAGGAATCAGACTATGGCGTGTATAATACTAAAATTACCAATGAATTTGTAAAATCTTATGACACAAATGGTAACTACGGGGAGGTATTTACTAAAGACATCAATCTCGTTCCTGCCCCTGTTCCTCCTGTCATAAACAAAGCAGTCACCTCGAATAGCGGCCAATATATTGACTTATACTTTTCTAAACCAATGTCCAAAACGGAATTGGCTGGCTACGAAAACATTACAATTACTGCCGACGGCGAATCGATAGTAGTAGTCGGAGCTGAGGTAATGGGCAGAATAGATAAATTAGTAAAAATAGAATTAGCTAGTCCTTTGAGAGCTGGGACAGCAGTGAGTTTATCATTTGAAGAAGGAGAAGTTGTAGATCAGAATGGTGGACTAATGGATGCGATAACATCCCTGTCTATAGTAAATAGAGTACGTGTCAATCCAGAAATATTATCAGCCGCAACTACCCTAGATGGGTCCGGAATTATAGTAAGTTTCGATCAATTTATTAATGAATCTTCCTTACCAGAAAGTATATTTTTAGTAGACGGTGATAATGCATATGAGATATCTTCTACTACTCTAGTGCCAGGAGAGGTAGACGCTCATATTTCTAAAAAAGTGTTACTTACTCTAACGGAAGGTATTGTAGATACCTTAGAAAACATTAGCCTTTCTTACGAAGAAGGTAAAGTGCATGCTCTATACGGCGGCACTTTAGCTCAAAGTGATAGAATAGATGTTCTAAATCAAATATCAGTCGAGAGAACAGATCTGATCATTACTTTTGAAGATGGTACCGAAAGCCTAGAAAACATCTATTTGAAAGGTTCTTGGAGAGCAACTACAATACCCATGAGTGATGATGGTACTAATGGTGATGCAGTAGCAAACGATCACATCTGGTCACATGCTTTATCCTTAGTAGAAGACGATTATTCTTGGGATATTATATTCCAAAAAGAGCAAGCCATAATTGATACTATTCGCAATGTGGACCCTAATACAGGGATAGTCACGTTAACATTAGTACCCACTACGCTGGCAACAGATTCTCTGCTTAGTGAAAACATAGTACTTAATTTTTCAATTGCCGAAAGGCAGTTAACTGGAGATACCAATTATGGAATTGAAAATCTATCCGTCATTTTTAATCTCAAAATCGATA
>ENA-ORXT01001707-ORXT01001707.1-marine-metagenome-genome-assembly--contig:-NODE-1707-length-28336-cov-45.168583_pt1 | contig 28336 bp, 22 predicted proteins | sample MGYA00237868_ERZ511482 | MGnify/ENA metagenome assembly ERZ511482 | reverse complement strand
AAGATCACAGCCCAGAGTTCTATAACGACGACTACTGGGACGATGTTGCTCCCCATGACCCGATACCTTTGGATTCACCATGCAACTAGTTATCGCAACGTATGAACGCTGACGCGAGCAGCCCTGAGACCGATGCTGCGTGGGCGGCGAGCCATGGCCGCTCTGCCCAACGGATACTGGCCGATATCGCAAAGGCAGAGGGTAGAAGCGCAAAAGGTAGAAGTATTGAGCTCATTGGCAAGAGGTTGTTGTCGCTGCCGCCAGCTCTGCTGATCGAGGGCGGTTGGAAGATTCTTAATCTTTCAGAGAATCCAGGGCTTGATCCGTCACTGTTGTCTGAGCTCGAGCGGCTGGACATAGTCGTGCTGAGCGGGTGCGAACTACCTGCATTCGACTTGCTGCCACCCTCTGGCCTGAAACGACTCGCTTTAGATAGGAACGGCTTGTCACACTGGCCCGCTGGGTTAGCTGGGGTTGGTGACGATCTTGCCTACCTCAACATCGCAAAAAACTTGCTTACTAGAATCCCCGATGATGTCGCTGAACTGCGCGTTCTGGACACACTCCATGCCAGTAACAACAACATTACGGTGGTTTCGCCAGCGATTGGCCAGCTTGGGTCTCTCACCCGGCTCTATCTGCTGGGCAATCGTGAACTGTCGACGCTTCCGGTCGAGATCCTCGATTTGCCGCAAGCCTGTGATGTTTCGCTTGCCATAACTTCTTTGCCAGCCTCGTTCCAGAAAGCAAGGACGATCGGCGACCTGCGCAAGGTGTGGGGCGACCTCGACCCGAGCTGATATCACGGCGCTCAAGGAAGATGAGCTGGCTTGATACTGTCGTTGTATGAGTCAAGAAGAAGCATCTCGCCGCATCAGTGAAGCTGCTGAACAAGGTGTAACCACCCTCAGCGAGGCTGAAGCTGGCACCAGGCTGTCTGAACGGGTCCTTGATCTGATCGAGTTGCATGGCGGCATCTGCGGGACCCCTGCTGGCGACCTGAAAAAGGTGATGTCAAGCATCGATTTCCCGCGCGTTCTCCTCGGCGAAGTTGGACTGGACTTCGTCTCGGATCAGCAGGCGCATGAATTTCTGACTGTGAACGAGGACCTTCGAGGGGTTGATCGCGAAGCGTTTGAGTCGTTGGTTTGGGAGTTCATTGGTGAGAAATATCGTGGTGTTCGATTTGACGCGAACAGCACGCTTGATCCGTACGACTTCGGGCTTGATGCCGAAGACAGCATGCGTCCCCTGATTCGTGGGCCAGTTGTTGAGCCGTTGCTGTTCTACCAGTTCGCGAGCGGCGTGTACCCCGACATGTTGATGGTGTACCTGCATGACTCAGATCCCAGCGATCCGCAGGTGTTTCTCGAGGATCACGAGACATTGTGGAAGGAGACCTCCACCGACACGCTCTCGGGTCTGCTCGAGTCATTCAAGACGATCGACCAGGTCGTGGCCGACTTCGATGCCAAGTCGGCGAAGTGGGTAGAGCTAGAAGCCAACCGATCCAGTTAGAAGCTGGCCTTCTACGCGGCGATTGCGCAGGTCATGATGCGAACCTGGTGCAGTTCCATCAGCTCGCTGGTGGAGTGACAAGTTCGATCGTGACCAGGGCATTTCCCTCTTCTTGATCTTTTGCTGTAGAGATCAGAAGCCGCCCATCGGGCAAGATTTCCATCGCCCAAAGGCCCGTTTTAGTCGTATTGACGTCGTAGGAGATGATGACCGGTGAGTCAGGCTGGTTGATGTCCCAGAACACCAGGCGGCCATCGGGATAGACACCCACGATTCGCCTTTCATCCCTGACGGCGTGAACGGCCCAAACGATTTCGTCGAGTTCAAGAACGTCAACGGAAAACTCGACGCTGGCGTCAACAGCAACGTTGCAAACATGCTCAGGTACCTGATCGATAAAGAGACCGGTTCGCTCGACCTGATGATCAATCCAAACACCGGAATGACGCAGCAGCTCAAGCGTCGGGGTCGATGTAACTATTATTCAGGCAGTGATGGATGATGCAGGGAATATTGTTTCGACAACAGTTGTCGAGTTGGACGACGTTCTCTGATGTCCCGTTTGTGGGAAGTCCGTCTCGTCTTGCGGTCTGGGAAGGTGCCCCTTGCCCGCTTGCGAGCGATATTTGAAGCACTTGCAGGTTCAGATCCTTGGTTCACGCCAAGCCACATGTCGGACGGTGCTGATACTCCGCTGGCAGACAACGCAAGCCGAGTCGATCAACTGGCTTCGTATCACCGCAATTACGGGTCGTCGCGGATGTGGCAGGCCGGGTCAGGGGAGTCTCCGTTCGCCTCGGTTAATGTGAACGGAAGCGTTGGACTCCGCGGCAGTGTCTCGGTGAGTCTGAGAACCCCGGATAGTGATTGGTTGCTGGGGCGGGTGCTGGAGCTTTGCGCTATTTGTGATCCCATCCTGGCACGGGTCGAAGATGAAGATGAGCCGATTGGGCGGCGCTCGGACACGGCAGCGTTCTTGGCTAAGCAGGCCCGAGGCTTCGACGCGGCGCGGTGGCCTCGGTACATATTGGGTGGGTTGGCGTATCAGACGGTTCTGGGTCGGGAGTTGGTTGAGGAGTTTGGGGTTGAGCGTTTGGAGGCGCTTGGTTCTGATGTTGCGTGGCAGGTTGATGGTCAGTGGGTTGTTGCTGGCGCGGAGTCGCCTGAGGACAGTTTCGAGGATCGACGAACCGATCGTGAACAACGGATTCTTGACCAGCTCGGTGCGTCTGATCTGTTCATTGATCCCGCAAGTAACTATGCGTTCCCTGACCGTTGGTTGTCCTATGGCCCGCCGGTGTTTCCGGTAGCGCTCCGTGACCTGGATGAGCCGTGGTTCGTGCAGCATCCTGACGGATCTATAACAGACTGGAATGGCGGGGTCGGGTTTTTGCCCGATGACCAGGTTGATGCGCCGACAAAGGTCGAGGTGGATGAGCGACGCGATTCTGTTGATGCATGGAACGCGATGCGCGAGGCCTACGCCGACGCGCGTGCGATCGAGGTTCAGGCTGGCTACGTGCCAAAGGTTGTCTGGGTGCAGAGTGATGAACGTGGTGGTGTACAGACTGCTTGTTTGATCGGCCCCGGGATCGACTATGTGATTCCTGATGTTCAGGTTGTTCTGTACGGCGAGCGTGGTGAGCAACAGCGTTGGATTGACCGTGATGAACTCGATGCGGTGCTTGGTGATTACCGACGGATCGAGGCTGATCACGCGTTCACCCACGACGATGTCGACTACACGTGCGGAATGGCGCACTACACCGATGACACGTCTGTGCTCAGCGCTGCCACACATGAGATTCTGGCGACGCTCGGCACCACACCCCCGACCTACAAACTGCTCGACCCGAGCTGAATACTCAACGTGGGCCCGACACGCCGTCGACATGGTGGTCCACGAGACCGCAGAGCCGACATCCTGGTTTCGTAGCGTGCTTTCACTGTTCTCGCGTCGAGATGTGTCGCCCGCGGGCATGATCATCTCGGTCGTTGTTCGGGCCACTGGCGACGAAGTGTTCCGCTACATCGAGGACGACGACGGCGACGATGACGATCATCTGCTCGCGGGCCTGACGCAGGACTTGGCTTCGATGAGCGCGCAGGAGTTTGCAACCCGCTGGGCGTGACGGGCTGGATCAGTCGACGAGGTCGAGCAAGATGTTGGCGAGCTCCTGCGGTCGAGTCATCGACACCATGTGATTGGTGGCGACCTCGTGATAGTTCCATGCGGGCGAGGCGTTGGCGTGACGTGCCGCCTGCCAAAAGGCCGAGTCAGAACCCTCGCCCGGGTCGTTGCTGGCTTTGATGTACGTGCGGCTGAAGTCCCACGCGTCGAGCGGCTTGGACAGCGACACCGGCTCGGTGAAGGTGCCCACGGGCTGGTTGGCGCGACGGGCATTCGACCATGCAGTGGCTTCGGGCGTGTCGAGTTGGCGAGGCACCGGCGGAATCGCCCAGCCATCGATCGCGCCCGCAAGCATGTCGTCGATCGGACCGATCGCATCGGCCGCACTCTGACCATTGGTGGGCACGAGCGCGTCAAGATAGACCAGGTGACGCACCTTGTCGCCGATGTCGTCGAGCAGGCCGGTCACCACCATGCCTCCATAGCTGAAACCGAGGAGCACGATGTCGTCGAGATCCTCGTAGAAGATGGTGTTGCGCACGTCGTGCATGTGCAGGCTCAGCGTGACGTCGGGGCCAGCCAGGTGCGACCGTTCACCAATGCCGGTCAGGCTGGGCGTGAACACGTCGTGCCCGGCTGCAGTCAATAGCGGTCGTACCTGGCGAAAGCCGTACGAACCACCCCACGCCCCATGAACCAGCAACATCGTTGTCATGCGTGCGAACCTAATTCTTGACACCCCGGAGGTGTCAGCTGAATGCCCGGCAAGGCGTGATGGCTTGTGGGCTGCGGTATATCGTGATGAACAACAACGAGCTCGCCAAGATCTCCAAGGGACAACGCGGCGAGTACGACGTATGGCAGACCAGCCTGGTGAATCCCGTCGAAAGCGCGAACATGCAACCACTACCACCACCACCCGCCGGTCTCGAGTCGACCCGGATTGCTCTGCATCGATTGGCGACCTGTGTCATTGCTCCGGCGCGCCATCGAGTAACCGAACGCTTCGGGTTACGCGCCGCCAAGGGTGGATTCGGGACGCCATCCTGCGACGATCGCCGCATTCGGGTCGAAGGAGGCAACCTCATCCACGAGACCGGCGACAACACAGAATCGACATCCATCACCGCCCTGAAGGCCCGAGATCGTCTGGCTCAGGGCTGACACGTGGCCGACTCTCCTGCGGCGATCCATCGTGGCATCGACATCTTGAATGACCCGATGCGCAACAAAGGCACGGCGTTCACGCAAGCAGAACGCGAGCTGCTGCGCATCGAAGGGCGCGTTCCGCCGGCCGTCGAGACCATCAAGGAGCAGCTCATACGCACGTCGCGCGAGTTCGAGCGCGCCCAGGGCCCGCTGGCCAAACACATCTATCTGCGAGCGCTGCAAGACAACAACGAAGTCCTGTTCCTGCGTTTCGTGAAACAGAACCTGGCGGCCACGCTGCCGATCGTCTACACCCCGACCGTGGGTGTCGCCGCCCAGGAATTCAGCCGCATCTATCGGCGGCCGCGTGGGCTCTTCCTGAGTTACGCGACCCGGCACCGAATGCGCGAACAACTCGAGTCCGTTGCCCGTGACATCGATGTGATCGTGGCCACCGACGGCGAACGCATTCTCGGCCTCGGCGACCAAGGCATCGGCGGCATGGGCATTCCCATCGGCAAGCTCAGCCTGTACTCCGCCTTCGGTGGCATCGACCCCTTTCGGACACTGCCGATCATGCTCGACGTGGGGACCAACAACGAAGAACGCTTGGCCGACGAGTGTTATCTGGGTGAGCGCACCCCCCGCATCGACCAAGCCGACTACGACGCGTTCATCGATCAGTTCGTCGACGAGGTCCTCAACCGCTGGCCTGGCGTGCTGCTGCAGTGGGAAGACTTTGCTCAGCAGAACGCCACTCCCATTCTCAAGCGCCACCGCGACCGCATTCTGTGCTTCAACGACGATATTCAAGGCACGGCCGCAGTGGCCCTGGCGGTGGTGATGGCCGCCGTGCGCCAAATCGACCAATCCTTTGCCGAGCAACGCATTTGTATTCTCGGGGCAGGATCGGCTGGCTCTGGCGTGGGAGCAATGATCGCCCGGGCGTTGGAGAATCACGGTGTGGCCGATGCGCGAACGCAGATGGTTCTGGTCGACAAAGATGGCGTGGTGCACAATGCACGCCGCGACCTCCGCGACTTTCAGGTTCCGCTAGCCATCTCCCATGAGGTCGCGGAAACCTGGCACGCCGAAGACGACGAGAACGCATTCGAGACCGTCGTGCGTCATTTCGAGCCCACGGTGCTGTTCGGCGTCTCCGGTGTGGGTGGGTTGTTCACCGAGCGGTCCATCACGACGATGGCGCAGCACTGTGAGCATCCGATCATCTTGCCGCTCTCCAATCCCACGAGTCATTCCGAGGCCACGCCCGAAGATCTGATGAAGTGGACGAACGGCCAGGCAATTGTGGCCACCGGCTCACCCTTCGACCCGGTCACGTTCGATGGTGTCACGCACACGATCTCTCAGTCGAACAATGTGTACGTTTTCCCCGGTGTCGGCTTGGGTGTGGTGGCGTGTCGCGCCACCAAGGTCACCGATGAGATGTTGATGGCTGCAGCCGATGCCGTGGGTGATCCGGCGGGTTCGACCGAGCGAGGTGCTGGCGTGTTGCCCCCGCTCGAAGAAGTGGTTCATGTCAGCGAACGAATCGCCCGGGCCGTGGCTCGGGTTGCTTCGGACCAAGGCGTGGCCGACCAACTCACGGATACAGAGATCGACGAGCGCATCGCAACCGCGCGTTGGGAACCCAACTATCGCGACTTCACCAGATCGGAAATCTGACGATGGCTTACGACTTCGCCACCCCGCAACACAATGTCTTCGATGGTTTGCCGGCAGCAACAAGTCCAACAACGGAGAGGGCTTCATAATGGGTGACCTATCGACCGCAGAATTCTCGACCGTGCTGCTGGCGTTCCGGATCATCTTCGGCCTCATCTTCGCCACGCACGGCATCGCGAAAGTGAAGAGCCTCGACGGGACTGCTGGCTGGTTCGAGTCGATCGGCATGAAACCCGGAGCCTTACACGCCCGCGCCGCCGCCGGCACCGAGATCGGCACCGGCCTCATGCTCGCTGCCGGACTACTCACATCGTTCGCCGCCGCCGGCATGGTCGGCGTCATGGTGGTCGCCGCCTGGACCGTTCACCGAGAAAACGGCTTTGCCATGGTCAACGATGGCTGGGAAGCGACCTTCTTGATCGGCCTCACCGCCACCTTTGTCGCTGCGCTCGGGCCGGGCGAGTACTCGATCGACGACGCCCTTGGCCTGGCTGACACGTTGAACGGCTGGGTGGGCGTGGCGATCGCTGCCGGGCTCGGTCTTGCCGGTGGCATTGGCCATTTGGCGATGTTCTTCCGCCCACCTGTCAAAGGGGCATGACCGAATTTCGCCTGTGACCCCTATCGGGCTGGTATGCGCGGCACTGTCGCCCGTGAGTGCAGCAGCACCGCAGAACCAGACTGCAGCAGCGGCAGCCTGATCAGAGTCGGCTAGGTGCGTAGTAAAAGGCGACGGGCGCGCCGCACCTCGGCGACCGACCATGCTTGGAACGGCGCACCGGTTGCGCCATGGGGTGCGGCGCCGTCGGCGGTTTCGGAAATGGAGCCGAGCCCGAATTCGCACAGGTGGGCCTCGATGCCGTCGAGTAGTCCAGCGGTATCGATGCCAACAGCAATCGCGGCGCAGACGTAGGGACCGAGCAGCCATGGCCAGACGGTTCCCTGGTGGTAGGCGCAATCGCGTTCGGCCGAGTCACCCCGATGTCGTGGCATGTAGCCAGGATCATCGGGTGCCAGCGTGCGCATGCCGATCGAGGTGAGGAGTGGGGCGCACGCCTGTACCACCGACGCTTCGATGTAGGGGCCGTGGGGGAGTGATGCGGCCAACAATTGGTTGGGCCGCATCGCGTCGTCGTCGCCGTTGGGGCCGTCGATCACGTCGAAGAGTGAGCCGCCGTCGCGAAGAAATCGTTGGGTGAACGATTTGCGGGCTTGGTCCTCGAGACCGGGGTATGGATCGTGATCTTGGTCGAGCAGGTTCTTGAGTTCGCCGATCGTGCCGAGCGCGTTGATCCACAGTGCATTTATCTCCACCGGTTTTCCGATGCGAGGCGTCACGGCGTCGCCGTCGATTCGGGCGTCCATCCAGGTCAGCGCAACGCCCGGTTGACCCTGCGTCAGAAGCGAATCTGCAGGATCGACGGCGATTCCGTAGCGGGTGCCGTCGACGTGATAGGCAATGATGTCGTCGAGCGCATCGATCAGCTCGGCCGCCAGATCCGTGTCGTCGTTGGTCACCACATGACGCCCCACGGCGTGGATGAACCACAACGTGGCGTCGACGGTGTTGTACTCGAGAGTGCCGGTGTCAGCAGTGTTGGCCAGCATGCCCTCGGACAGCGAGTTGGCTGCGTTGAGCAGCAGGGTTCTGCCCTGGTCCGCCCGGTTGGTCTCCAAGAACAGGCCTTCGTAGGAGATCATGGTGTCGCGTGACCAGTCGCCGAACCAGGGGTAACCCGCGACGACCGTCGGGCCCTGGCCGCCGGTGACGATGAACTGATCGGCGGCGATCGCCAGGAGGGCGTCGACATCGTCGATCGGATCGCTGGCTTCGGCCAGGTCTCGAGCCCGTTCGCGAGCGGCTGCGACGATGTTCTTCGCCGCAGGCGGTTGGTCGTCGAGGTCTGCGGCCCAGGCAACGACGCCGGTTCGCTCTCCTGTAGTCAGCTCGGCCGAGAACCGACCGGCGAACCAGAGATCTTCGTCGGCATCGAGGCCTCGTGCGGCTTCTTCGCGACAGTAGACGCCGAGATACCACTCGCCTCCGGGCTGAAACCCAGGTCCGCTCACTCGATACCGGCCTTCGAACACGAAGCCATCGCGGGTGTTTTCGACGTCGGGATCGGGTCCGCGCCGACGTTCACCATGAGCGTCTCGCCAGGTGCACAATGCGCCGAGCTCGAGTGTGACGGAGCCATGTGCGCGGAGCAGTTCATAGCTGACCGCAACCCCTGGGCGGCCGTGGATCGCGGCGATCTCCATCTGCAGGGTCACGTCGCCGACCGACCATCGCCAACGAGGCACGCCGTCGACGAGTTCGAACGACGCCAGGTGGCGGTGACCGGTCGGGGCGATGGTTGCGCCGGCCCACTCATGTGTTGCCAGCTCGATACGTCGGTCGCCGATGACGAGCACCGGGTCGAGTGCGGCCAGGCCCAGGTGGCGTTGCGAAACGCGTTCGCCCGAGACCACGAGGAGCCCGTGGTAGCGACGGGTTCGCAGGCCGGCGACCGTGCCCATGGCGTAGCCGCCCAGGCCGTCGGACACGAGCCATTCCCGCGCACTGGCAGCGTCGAGATCACCACAGATCTGTCGACCGAAGCGACACCGCGTCATGCGGGGAACCCAACGGTTTGAGCGCACGGTTGGTCGCAGAACAAGGCCTCGGTTGAGCAAGCCAGCGATCGACGGTCCATACTCAGATTCAGATTCGCCAATCGGGAATCGAATCGGAAATTGGGAGTGCAAGCCATGAATCACCCTAACGCTGAACAGGAACGTCTGGAGAGCGACGACGACTGGAAGCACTGGGGTCCCTATGTCAGCGAACGAGCATGGGGCACCGTGCGCGAGGACTACAGCGCCCAGGGTGAAGCGTGGGAGTATTTCCCCCACGACCACGCCCGCTCTCGTGCCTATCGTTGGAACGAAGATGGCCTGGGTGGCATCTGCGACCGCAACCAGCTCTTGTGTATGGCGTTTGCTTTCTGGAACGGCCAGGACCCGATCCTGAAAGAGCGCATCTTCGGGCTGACCGGTAACCAGGGCAACCATGGCGAAGACGCCAAGGAGTATTGGTGGTACCTCGATTCCACCCCCACGCACTCGTGGATGCAGTGGCGCTATGCCTATCCCCAGCAGGCCTTTCCCTACGAGCAGCTGGTCGCCGAGAACCAGCGCCGCGGCCGCACCGATCCCGAGTTCGAACTCGAGGACACCGGCGTGTTCGATCAAGACCGCTTTTGGGAGATCACCTGCGACTACGCCAAGGCCGGGACCAACGACATGGTCATGCGGTTGACCATCCACAACGCCGGACCCGATGCCGCGACGCTGCACGTGTTGCCGACCCTGTGGTTCCGCAACACCTGGGCGTGGGGTCACGACGATCGAGTGCCGTCGATGACGGTGTCGGACATCGGCATCGCGGCCGAGCATCATTCGCTGGGCGCCATGCACCTGACCGCCGACGGGGACCCGACGGCGCTGTTCTGCAACAACGAGTCGAATGCTCCGCGCCTGTGGAACGTCGAGGGTGACCCGTTTCCCAAAGACGCCATTGCAGATCATGTGGTGCACGGTGCCGAGACCGTCAACCCCGACCAGCAGGGCACCAAGGCCGCGCTGCACTACGAACTACACGTCGAGGCGGGTGAGTCCCACGAGATCCGCCTGCGGTTGAGCGCCGATGGGGTCTCGGTCGACGACGCCGACGACATCCTGAACGACAGGTCACAAGAGGCTGATGCCTTCTACGGCGACATCATCCCTGCCCAGCGCACCGACGAAGAAACCATGTTGGCTCGCCAAGCCTTCGCCGGCATGTTGTGGAGTAAGCAGTTCTATTACTTCGACGTGGACCAGTGGCTCAACGGCGACCCGAACGGACCGCCCGTACCCGAGGGACGTGACCACGGGCGCAACTCGGCGTGGCGACATCTGAACAACGCCGACGTGATCTCGATGCCCGACAAATGGGAATACCCGTGGTACGCCAGTTGGGACCTGGCCTTCCACTGTGTGCCGCTGGCCATGGTCGACCCCGACTTTGCCAAAGAGCAACTCTTGTTGTTCTGCCGCGAGTGGTACATGCACCCCGACGGCCAGTTACCCGCCTACGAATGGGCCTTCGGCGACGTGAACCCACCGGTTCATGCATGGGCGGCGCTGCGAGTGTTCGAAGCCGACGGGTCCAAGGACTTCGACTTCCTCAAGCGCATTTTGCACAAATTGTTGTTGAACTTCACCTGGTGGGTCAACCGCAAGGACGCCGGCGGCAACAACGTGTTCGAGGGTGGCTTCCTGGGCTTGGACAACATCGGCCCCATCGACCGCTCGGCCGCCCTGCCGGTCGACGGCTATCTCGAACAGTCCGACGGCACCGCGTGGATGGGCATGTACAGCCTGAACATGTTGCAGATCTCGCTGACCCTGGCCCTGCACGATTCGACCTATGAGGACCTGGCCACCAAGTTCTTCGAGCACTTCACCTATATCGCCAACGGCATGGACCAGGACCTGTGGAGCGAAGACGATGGCTTCTTCTACGACGTGCTCCATCTTTGCGGCGACGAATCTCAGCCGTTGCGCGTCCGGTCGATGGTCGGCCTGATCCCCTTGGCGGCGGCTACGACCTGGCCAAAGGAGTCGTTGGAACGCCTGCCTGACTTCAAGGCTCGCTTCGACTGGTTCGTCAAGAACAAGTCGCAGCACACGGCCAACGTGATCCACCAGGATCCCGATAGCTCGTTCGAGGGTTACTTGTTGTCGATCGTGTCGCCGGATCGGCTCGTTCGCATCTTGTCCACCATGGTCGACAGCAACGAGTTTCTGTCGCCTTTCGGGGTGCGCTCGCTGGCCAAGAGTCATCTCGAGGCGCCGTTCTCGATGCAGATCGGCGACATGACGGCCAGCGTCGGGTACGAGCCGGCCGAGTCGACCAGCGGGCTCTTCGGCGGGAACTCGAACTGGCGAGGACCGGTCTGGTTCCCCGTGAACTACCTGCTCATCGAGGCATTGCGAGAGTTCTACAAGTACCTCGGCGACGCATTCACCGTGGAGTATCCAACGGGCTCCGGCGAGCAGAGAACGCTCGCCGACATCACGGCCGATCTTTCGACACGACTCACGGCGCTGTTTCTGGACGACGCCGACGGGCGCCGCCCGATGTTCGGCGAGTCGAAGCGCTTCCAGGAACACTCGGGGTGGCACGATCAGTTTCTGTTCCACGAGTATTTCCATGGAGACAACGGCGCCGGACTCGGAGCGTCTCACCAAACCGGCTGGACCGGTCTGGTGGCCAAGCTCATCGCCGGCGATATGGCCAACTAGCAAGGAGCATGCCATGATCAAGAAAAAAGTGAACAAGAAAAGCAATGTTGTCGGCGATTCGGCGGAGAAACAAGGGAGCAGCTGATGCGAGATGCACATCACCAGGGCGAATCGGTCGAAGAAGTCGGCGTGAGAGCCGACCGCATCATCGAGCGAGATCCCCATGTGCTGCGACGCTGGAACGAAGGCTGCCACCTGCGTGGCGTCGACATCGATACGTGATGGAGATCGTCACCACCGACGATGTGGCCGCCGCTGCGACTGCACACATCGTCGACAAGCTTCGCCATCTGACCAACCTGGGACAGACGGCAACGATCGCGCTCAGTGGCGGGAGCACGCCGTGGGTCGTTTTCGAGCAACTGGCCCAGGTCGATCTGCCCTGGGAGCAGGTGCACATCTATCAGGTCGATGAACGGGTCGCCCCGGCGGGCGACCCCGATCGTAACCTGACCAATCTTCGGTACACATTGCTCGACCACGTGCCGGCGGTGATGCATCCGTTTCCTGTCGAGGAGCCCGATCTCGAGGCGGCGATGCAGCGCTACGCCGAAGAGCTACCGGCGGTGTTCGACCTGGTTCACCTGGGGATGGGTGGCGACGGGCACACGGCCTCGCTCGTTCCCGGCGACGCCAGCCTCGACATCGACGACGCCGACGTCGCCATCACCGAGGAGTACAAGGGTCATCGACGGGTCACGCTCACCTACCCGCCCATCGACCGGGCGGCATCGATCTTGTGGATCGTGACCGGCGACGGTAAGCAAGAAGCGCTGCGCCAGCTCATAGCCGCCGACACCTCCATTCCCGCGGGCCGCGTCCGCAGCGACCGCGCCGTGTTGTTGACCAACATAACCATCTGACCCCCATCGATCCGAGGCCAACCGTTATGACCACCAATAGCCCCTCCACGTCTGCCGAATGGCGTGCGCTCAGCACTCACGCCGCCGCCATGGAAGACGTTCACCTGCGTCAACTCTTCGCCGACGATCCTGATCGAGCGGAAAGGCTCGTCGTCACCGGCGGCGATCTGCGCCTCGATCTGTCCAAGCACCGCATCACCGACGAGACGCTGGAGCTGCTGTTGGCTCTGGTCGAGAGCCGCGGCCTGAAGGCCCGCACCGAAGCCATGTTCGGCGGCGAAGCAATCAACACCACCGAGGACCGTCCGGTCCTGCACACCGCCCTGCGCGCGCACACCAATGACACGTTCACCGTCGACGGCGATGATGTCGTGGCCGACGTCCACCAGGTGCTGGATCGCATGGCGGTGTTCTCCGAGAAGGTGCGCACCAAGGAATGGCAGGGCCACACGGGCAAGGCGATCCGCACGATCGTCAACATCGGCATCGGCGGTTCCGACCTCGGCCCTCTCATGGCCTATCGAGCGCTCACGCCCTATGTGCAGTCCGATCTACAGGTGCGGTTCGTGTCCAACGTGGACCCCGCCCACCTGATCGAGGCCACGCACGACCTCGACCCGGCCGAAACGCTGTTCGTGGTGGCATCCAAGACCTTCACCACCATCGAGACGCTGACCAATGCCCGCCATGCTCGCAAGTGGTTGGTCGCCGGCTTGGGTGGCGACGAATCTGCGGTGGCAAAGCACTTCGTGGCAGTGTCGACCAACGCCGAAGAAGTCGAGGCGTTCGGCATCGACACCGACAACATGTTCGGTTTCTGGAACTGGGTTGGCGGCCGCTATTCGTTCGATGCTGCAATCGGCCTGAGCCTGATGATCGCCATCGGCGACGCCAACTTCCGAGAGATGCTCGATGGCTTTCGGACCATGGATCAGCACTTCCGCCACACCCCGTTCGAACAGAACGCGCCGGTACTGGCGGCGCTCATCGGCATCTGGTACCGCAACTTTCTGGACTTCCCCACCCATGCGGTGCTGCCGTACTCACAGCACCTGGACCGCTTCGCCGCCTACCTGCAGCAGCTCGATATGGAGAGCAACGGCAAGTCGGTACGCCTGGACGGCACATCGGTCGACTACGAAACCGGCCCGATCGTGTGGGGCGAACCCGGCACCAATGGCCAGCACGCCTTCTACCAACTGATCCACCAGGGAACCACCATCATCCCGGCTGACCTGATCGGCTTCCTGCATCCGGCCGAAGATCTCGACGGTCAGCACCATCTGCTGCTGGCGAACATGATTGCCCAAGCCGAGGCATTGGCGTTCGGCAAGACGCCCGAAGAGGTCGCCGCCGATGGCTCCGGCCCTGAACTGGTACCCCATCGAACCTTCGCCGGCAACCGCCCGACCACAGTCATCCTGGCACCCCAGCTCACCCCCGGCGTGTTGGGCCAACTGGTCGCCTTCTACGAACACAAGGTCTTCGTGCAAGGCACGGTCTGGGGTGTCAATTCGTTCGATCAATGGGGAGTCGAGCTCGGCAAAGCGCTCGCGACCCAGATCGGCGACGAACTGGCCAACAACGCGCCCGAGCCCGATCGCCACGACCCGTCGACCAACGCCTTGATTGCGGCCGTGCTCAACAGGCCAGACCTGTAAGGCTGGTGGTCATGAACGAAGTACTCGGCGTTGATATCGGGGGCACGGGCATCAAGGCCGCGCCAGTCGACACAGATACCGGCGAGTTGTTGGCGAAACGCAAGCGCATCAAGACGCCGCATCCAGCAACGCCAGACGCAGTCGTCGATGTCGTCGAAGAACTCGTCGACCATTTCTCCTGGGAAGGCCCGATCGGTATCGGCATTCCTGCGGTCGTGCGACAGGGTGTCACGCTGACGGCATCGAACCTGGACAAGAAATGGATCGGCTTCGACGCAGGCAAGGCAATGACCAAGGCGCTCGGTCGTTCGGTCTCACTGATGAACGACGCCGATGCTGCCGGCCTGGCCGAGGTCGCATTCGGCGCAGCCAAGGGTGTCGAGGGCACGGTCGTGGTCGTCACCCTTGGTACCGGCATCGGCTCCGCCGTATTTGCCGACGGAAGGTTGTTGACGAACACCGAACTCGGACACCTGAAGATCGACGGAGTCCCCGCCGAGGATCTGGCGTCGGCCAAAGTCAAAGAAGACGACGACCTGAGCTGGAAGAAGTGGGGCAGACGCCTCGACGAGTTCTTGGACGAACTCGATCGGCTGTTGTGGCCCGAACTCTTCATCATCGGTGGCGGCATCAGCGACGAGTTCGACCACTACTGCAAACGACTCGATTTGCAAGCTGCGGTGACACCAGCAGAGATGCGAAACGAAGCCGGCATCGTCGGCGCCGCACTGGCGACGCAGCGGTGACCGCGCACTAGTCAGCTGGCGGCGTAATCCCGGGCGCGCCGAACTGCCGAACTCACGGCCAATGCGGCGGGTTGGGTAGCAGGTCGCTCGGCTAGAAGACCCTGTAGGAAGAGTCGGCGTCGGGGTCGTCGTCGGCCGGCGGCGAAGTTCGTCTGACTCGCCGGGGTGGCGACGGCTGAGTCCGCCGGGGCGTCTGGTTCGGCGAGGCGCCCTTGGCTTGATTGTCGGGAGCACAGAGCGGCTCGGCGTTGTCGAATCGAGTCTCGCCGTCGTGGTAAACAGGCTGGACATGGTCGATTTGGAGCCAGTGGTGGGGTGCGTCGCAACCCTTGGTTTCGCATTGGCCACGGGATTGGACGTGGGCGGCGGTGCGCATCCATTCGGGGAAGCTACGGGCGTTTACTGATACGTCGAGGACCCGGCTGTCGGCTTCCATCACATAGCGTCGCAAGTTGGCCGGGTGCAGTGCGCCGTCGGCGGTGATCAGGCCCAGGGCCTGTACGGCGAGAAACGGGTGGATGGGCGTGCCGTCGATAAGTTCGCAGCGGCCGTCGACATCGGTGGGATGCACGGGCACTCGGTCGCCGGGTTCACAGCCGGCCAGGGTGGCGAGTGCCCATTGGGCGACTTCGAGTGACATGACGATGTTGCCGAGCGGCACGGGAAAGCTGCCGTCTTCGCGGGCGAAGCCTCGTTCGACGAGTGCAAGCAGCGCGGCGGTGTTGCGTTGGCCAGCGGTGCGCTCGATGCCGTTCTTCTTGTCGGCCTGGCGGATCTTCTCGGCCTCGTGATTGATCGCAGTGTTCAATTTGTCGGCCGTCACGGCATCGCATTGGCCGGTAAATTCGCCGCGACCGCCGACACCCTTCTTGATCTTGAAGCGTGACTTCTCGATTTGTTCGGTTGGCTCTTTACCGTCGGGGTCAATGTGTACCCGCCAGTACTCACATGCTTCGAGGAAGCCGCTGAACGAGCATGTAGCCGCAGTGTCGATGAAGAACCGCTGATCGCCACGGAGTTTCATGTGGGCATCGAAGTTGGTGTCGAGCTTGCGCAGCTGTTCGACATGGGCGAGCGTCAACTCGTTGCCCAGGGCTGCTTCGAGCCGGGGGAAGTCGCGTAGCCATTTGGTGGTCTTGGTGAACCGGTCGATCTCGAATGAACGGCTGTTGGTGCGAGCCGCAACGTACTGGCCGACCGTTCGTTGGCCATTGACTGCGGGCACCTTGTTGACGGTGCACGAATGCGCAATCCGGGCTTGGAGAGCGTCGGCGCGATGACCGAGTTCGGTGGCCCGACAGAGGGCATCGCCGAGCTCGGCTTGGTCGACAATGAACGGCAGACGATCTTCGATGACGTCGAGTGCCTTATTGATGTCGGTGAACTCATCCTGCAAAAGACTGTTCAAGGTGCCGGTCGCCATGGGAGTCATGATAGTCGAACGTACGTTCGATTACAACTCCACGAGCAAGATTCTCTCGCGCCGCGAGCCGTCGCCTGTTCAACGCTGATGCAGCGCGTCGGTCGCGAGTACCAGCGGGACCATCTCGCGGCGGCGAGCTACATGCGAGCTAGAGCTGCGCCACATCGAGTTGCCCTCTGGTGACGGGGTGATACGAGCAGGTTCGACACGACCGGATATTCGCCGGGCACCCGTTCGCCCGTGCTCGAGTCAGTTCGCATGACCGTCCACCCCGGCGGCCAACCAACAATCCGTTGATCCGCCGAAGGGCTGAATCCAGTCAGTCGAAGGCGCGGTCCATGCGTTCGAACCGCTTTGCGATGAACTGTCGGGCTTCGGGGTGCGGGAACAGGTAGAGCTGATTGTCGGTAATTCCCCGCACAACCAGCTTGGCAACCTCGTCGACCTCGATCATGCGGCCGGCCATCTCTTCTTCATCGACCTCGGGATACTGCTGAGATTCGGGTCCGCCATAGTCACTTTGACGGTTGCGCCCTGACGCATCGATGTTCGTGGCCACCCGCATCGGGCACAACACCGACACGCCAATCTCGTGCTGACGTAGTTCGCGCTGGAGCACTTCGCTCATTGCGACCACGCCGTACTTGGCCACGCAGTACACGCCCAGGTCGACGTTGGGTACCACGCCTGCGAAGGACGCGGTGTTGGTGATGTGTCCGCCCTGGCCTTGTTCGATCATGCGAGGCAGGAAGGCCTCGACGCCGTGGATTGGCCCCCATAGGTCGACGTCGATCGTCCACTTCCAGTCAGCATGGGTCATCTCGGCGATGGGTCCGCTGACGGCTACGCCGGCATTGTTGAAGACAAAGTGCGCGCCGCCGAACGCCGACCAGGTCTGCTCGGCAAGCGAATGCACCGCTTCGAGTTCGGCCACGTCGGTGACGACGCCGATTGCTTCGGCACCGGCCTCGGTCAGCCCGGCAACTGCTGAGTCGAGCGGGTCGGCCTCGACGTCGGCCAACACCAGTTTCATACCCCGAGCCGCAAGTGCCGTTGCTGTGGCCAGACCAATGCCGCTGGCCCCGCCGGTGATCACGCCTACTTTGCCAACCAGGTCATCCATCTCGACAGCCTGCCATGGCGCGGCCGTGCCGTCTCAATTCGCCGTCGGCCGCTGCGGTTGCGATCGGTGCTGTGCCGGCTGTCACGCGAGATCTGTGAATGTGGCTACAGAGGGAAGGCGCTCAACGTCTTACCGTCTCAGGACCCGGCCATAGCGATGGTCGTTCGAGAACAGGCGGAGACAGCGATGCAAGAACTACTTGAGACCCCGGCGGGCCATGCAGCGGTGCGTCGCATCGGTACGGGCGGGCAACAAGGCCGCATACTCATCGTGCCACCCTTCGGCATTCCGGCACGAACGCTCAGCTTTGTTGCCGACCAGCTGGCGGAGCGAGGCTACGAGGCCTGTTTGCTCGATGTGCGGAACCATGTCGGCGACGGCAGCGGAACGATGCACGACTACCAGCTCTCGGCAGTAGTGGACGATTGCCGAAACGCCATACGGCGCTACGAACCGACCGGCGTGATCGGGCTGAGTCTCGGAGGTCGAGCCCTGCTTCGTGCCACCGCTACCAGCGGACTACATCCGCATGCCGTACTACTCATCCCCGTCGTCAATCTTCGCTCGACGCTGACCGAAGTTCTGGGACGAGATCTCTACCTCGAGCCTGAGGTGCCCGAGTTTCATGCGGTGCTCGGGCATAGCGTGCGGTCCAGGCCGTTCCTCGACGATGCGTTGCACCACGGCTTGCTTTCCCCCGAGGGCACCGCCCATGACTTGGCAACGCTCACCGGGACCACGACCTTGTTCCCGCTCGACGGCGACCAATGGGTCGACGTTCAAGAGGTACAGCGGGTGTCGGATTGTGCACAGCTCCAGGGTGCCCGGATCACGACGACCGCGATGGCGGGCAACGAGCACGAACTCCACAAGCATCCCGAACTCGCATTGCGCATGATCGCGGCTGCCGTCGAGGAGATCGATCGACTCCACCAACTACAACCAGCAGTCTGACTGCGGCCACCAAGTCTCTCGAGCCGTCCGATGCTCGATGCGCGTCGGGTGTCGGCTAGACACGGTTGGCGATGAGCCACGACACAGATGTTCCGAATCATTCCGATCTGTCACTGATCGAGTTCATGACGGTGACGCCGACCCACGATTCAGCAGTGTTCGTCGGTCGGTCCGAGGCCTATGGCCAGATCGGCATTTATGGCGGTCACTATCTCGGCCAGGCGTTGTCGGCGGCGTTTCAGACCGTGCCCGAGCCCATGCTGGCGCAGTCGTACCACGGCTATTTTCTTGCAGGTGCCGAGCCCGGTCGTGACCTGCGATATCGGGTGTCGTCGCTACGCGATGCTCGGCGAGGTGCCACCCGAACCGTTGCTGCGTTCCAGGGCGACAAGCAGATGTTCTTCATGATGGTGGCGTTCAAGGAACCCGAACTCGGCGACGAACACCAGAAGCAGCCACCCGTCGTCGCACTTCCGGGCACACCAGAGAACACGCACGGGTCATCGGAGCTGCCGTTCATCTTTCCCATGGCATTGCACGGGCGAGTCGAGATGGTGTGGGCCAGTAAGACGTTCTTCGAATCGACGCCCGGCGATCCTCATCCGCTGCGGGTGTGGATGCGAGTGCCCGGGGGCGAGGCGTTGAATGACCGTGAGCGCCAGATCGCCATGGCGTTTCTTTCCGACGGACCGCTGATGTTCAACTCGATCGTGCATCACGGCATGCCCATGGAAACTCACCGGGCCACCAGCATCGACCAGGCCACCTGGTTTCACCGAGCAGCGAACCCGGGGGAGTGGATGCTGTTCGACCAGCGCTCGACGAATGCCGCCGACGGCCGAGGTATGAACGAAGGCGAGATCTTCAGCGCCGATGGCCACATGCTCATGACCTGCAGCCAGGAGTCGATGCTGCGGCGCATACCCACCGAGAATCCAACGCAGTAGCTGCGGCGATCCGGCAGCCGAGTGGCTTCACCAGCCGATGTGCCCGTAAGATCAAGGCCACCAGCGGGTGTAGTTCAATGGTAGAACATCAGCTTCCCAAGCTGAATACGGGGTTTCGATTACCCTCACCCGCTCTGTTGAAAACCGGCCGATCAGGCCGGTTTTCGCTGCAACGGTGCGGATCCTGGTGTGCCTCGAGGCTATCTCCTGCCAGCGCGCGAGACCTGGTCGACACTCTGCTTGGTCTTTCGTCGTCGAGTCCTTGCGGCCACTTCGTCCACAAGGTTCTGGTCCACGTCGTCATCGCCATACAGCTGGTTCATTGCTGCTTCGATCTCGTTAGGGCGACTGGAGAACGGTTCAATCACCTCGTCGGTGATGCCAGCGATCTCTCGCTTGTCTCGAACGCTGAGTCGCCAGTCGACACCGAATCGGTCGGTCAGCTCACGTCGCATCGATGCGGTGGCCAATGCTGCAGCTGCCGGCGCTTGGGCGAAGAGGCCGGTCGCATCGAGCGCTCGACCGACGCCGTTCTCGTCGCCTATGGCATTAAGCACGACGTTGTGCACATGCAGGAAGGGATCGTCGTTGCGTGACGTCGAGTGCATAAACGACGCAACAGCCGGCCATGCGAGTGGACCATCTCACTGCGACCGGTCGATGCCAACTTGCGCAGCCACCGCAGCGTCTCGCCGTTGGCGTTCGACGTTGCGTCGATCGTGGCCTCGCGAACTGTTGGATCGCCGAGAAGGCCGAACGCCGACAAGCTCTTCTCAGTCGTGAGTGTTAGGTCGAAGCCGACTCGCACAGCTGGTGCTTCACGCTCCTCGGCCCACCTGATTGCTCCCAGTCAATCGACTTGGAATTCCCGACCGACCACTGTGGATGTACCTCGGCGGTGTCCTCGAGTTCGCCGTTCGAGATTGTCCGACACCTATGAGTCGTGTCTGCCGGCTTTCAGCGTCTGGTCGAGAGTCAGCTGAGTGGCGGTCACCCCGGACAAGTCCTCGTGGCTGAACATCACGATCACGAGATGGGTGAAATCGCCTGATCGGATCGCCGAGAGCTGTCGGCTTCTCGAAGCGCAGCTCTTGACTTGGATCCTTTTCCCTCGGGCTTTGACGTCGTAGCCCTTTGCGCTTGAGCCGAGTAGTCGCCGCCGAACACACGGGCGACTTGCAACCCGGCATAGTCGCAGTGGGTGCGTTGAAAGTGCGGTCGATGTTGCGGTCGTGCAGAGCCAGCAACGGCTTCCGATGCAGCGTGATTAGTTCTCGGTTCGACTTCTTCGCAAGATTTTCAATCTTCGCCGAAGAACTCAGCAGATTCGTCGACCGCCCTGAGCGTGCGGACAACACGGCGAAGGCATTCTTCCGCCGAAAGTACGGTCGTCATCTGATGGGCAAGTTGGTCGGACCACCGGTTAGTTACCGTCCCAGGCAGCTCGTGATCGATTGCTCGAGCGTCGATTCTTGCGCCAGTCACCTCTTGGGTAAGGCCGATGGCGAGCTCGGTAATTGCGCAAATGTCTGCCAGGGCTACGAGGTCGCAGAGGTCTCTTGGTGCTTGGCGTTGGTGCCAAGCCATCAGCTTCATTCCCGCAAAACCTTCGGCGGTCGGAACGACGAGGCTGATTGATTCCGGAAGATCGGAATAGCGCAGGTCGACAGCCGCAGGCTGTGTTGATATGCGGTCTTCCCGTAGGCGTGGTTCGACGAACTGCACCTTACCGTTCGCGAGTTAGTCGTTGCGATAGAAGTCAGAGTCCGTTGCCAAATATCTGCACGGGACCATTCCAGGTGGGCAAGACGCGACGCTTCACTTTGGATAGGCCTGCTTGTGTCATTGCGGCAGCGTCGGGAAAGTCGTCGACCATCAGATCGATATACCCACCGACTCAACTTCTTGCATGTTTGGTACCCGGGTATGCGGTGACGATCGTCTTATTTACCAGCAATCTGAGCTGCAAGAGGCGATTGCGTACTGGGTGCGACGACGCGCCGATAGACCTTCTTCACACAGCAGCTGTCACAGAAGAGATGTACAGACCAGCGTGTGGAATGCGAACGACATGTACAGACCAGCGTGTGGAATGCGAACGACATGTACAGACCAGCGTGTGGAATGCGAACGACATGTTGTTGCGCTTGACCGACGATATTTCCTGGTCAACTCGGGCCGTTGCATGGCGAAGTGTCCTCTGGTGGGCCAAGCAAGTCTGTGTAACACTATCTCAGTGATTGTGGTGGGCGGACAGAACTATGACGAGATGAAGCGCTGATGGGATGGCGGGACTTCTTCAGACGTAAGCCAGTTGAGCCACAAGCTCATCTCAGCACAGCGGCGGTACCGGATCCGGAAGTAACAAGGGTCGGTCAACCCGCCCCGCTCGTGCCAAAGAGAAGAAGCGTCCCTCCTGCGCCGAAACCGCAGCCGAAGCAGCGAGCTCCGAAGAAGAATCGTGCAGCGGCGCGCAATATCGACTGGATACCCGCTGGTCAGAGTGTTGTTGTCCAAGGACGGACGATCACGGGAGGAATGGTGTACGTCGGCACCAGGGCTGCGTCGGTGGATGGTACCGCTGTCGAGCCGGCGCTTGTAGACCCGAGCCTTCAGGTCAACTGGAACAACCCTGACTGGGCTGGCGAGACGATGGGCTATTGGCCCTCGTACGAAGGCATGGATGAGCGTGCAAGAGCCGCATACCTCGGATGGTTGGCCGATGGACGATCTCAGGTCGGCGCATACATCGGGTATGTCTTCGTCTTCTTCTATGGGCTCGAACGGAGGCTTCTAACCGAAGCGGCTAACAAAGCTGATGATGATCTCCCTGCGATCAAGGCCGAGGTAAGTCGTCTCCTTGATATCTACGGTGACAACTACTCGTTCGAGAGCTACGCGACGGGTCTTCTACAGTTCATCGGAGCCCTCGAGATTTTGAGCGTTGGGAACGAACCGGCCGTAATTCCATGGGACCCGGACTATCGAGGTTGGGAGGTTCCGCTAACCGTTCGCCTTGCGATTGGGACGTTGACTTCCGAAGGACGACCGCTTCCAGCCGATTGGGCGCTTAGCTTTCTGCGCTATCACCCGGAGTCCTATCTCAGAACTCCTGCCACACGATGCCAATCGGAGTTTGATCAGCTTTTCGTGCGAAGGTACAACGACAAGTACGGAGAGGGCTTGGAGATCCGAGCTCCTAAGAACGGAATTACGTTCAGTTATCGCCCAGCTTCAGCAAGTTTCGGAGGTGAAGTGGGAGCGACGCTATCCGAAGCTCCAGACATCATGTCTGTATCTGGTCCGATTGATGCTCTCAAAGACCTTGCTGCGGACTGCACTGATGATCTGGATGCCTACAGTCGCTTGTTGGGTCGCCGTCCTGAAGAGGCTGGCTCAGCGGTCGCTGCGGCACTACTGCCTGATGAGTTGCTGGAATCTCTTGGTGGTCCTGTGCTTGATGGCATCCGAGATTGGACAACGTCGACGCTTCGCGACCAGGCACAAGCGACGATCTCTCTCGATGATCTAGTCGAACACTGGGCACCAGGCCGCACTGAGAAGCTGGCGAAGCGCGATGCTGTTTCCATCGCTGCGCTTTTGGGAAAGATCGGGGTCGGGGTTGAACCAGATGTGCGTTTCGGTGCAGCCACACCGAAACCAGGAACCTCGGCTGTGCTGTTTTCGCTTCCCGAAAAGTCCCCGGTGGCGCCTTCTGCGGAGTACACGGCCGCGATGTCTCTCGTACATTTTACTGCAGTTGTCGCTGCAGCCGATGGGCATGTCTCAGACTCTGAACGAAGACACCTTGCAGCACACATTGAGGACGTTCTCGGCCTCGATGCAGCCGAGACAACGCGGCTTGAAGCGCATTTGACATTCCTCGCGACTGGCAAGCTCGGTATGGCCGGAATGAAGAAGAGAATCGATGCTTTATCCGAAGAGGAACGGTTTGCCGTTGGCCGGTTCCTAGTCGACGTAGCAGCCGCAGATGGTGTGGTAAGTCCAGAAGAAATCTCAGTTCTCACCAAGCTCTTTGTCCGGTTGGGCTTGGATGAAGCCGATGTGTTCCGCCAAGTTCACAATCTGGGGAGCGGAGATAGCGGTCCGATAACTGTGAGCGATGGCGACGCAGAAACGCGTTGGCAGATACCAGACGGGCAGGAAGCTCAGACGAGGGTCAAACCCTTTGCGCTGGACCCAGCGAAGGTCCAGGCTCGTCTTGCGGAGACGGCTCACGTGACGGCGCTGCTCTCGGGCATCTTCTCGGAGGATGATCCCCCAGATGAGCCCGCTCATGCTCAAGCTTCGTCAGCCAGCAACTCAGAATTAGCTCCCTCTGTGACTCATGATCTGATCGGGACGCTCGATAGCGCCCACTCGGCGTTAGCCGCATCACTCGCTGCCGAAGCAAAGTGGTTGCGATCAGATGCGGAGAGCCTGGCCGATTCGCTAGGGCTGCCGCTGCTCGCTGGAGCCTTGGACCGGATCAATGAGGAAGCGATGGACGAGTGCGGTGAGCCACTTATCGAGGGTGACGAACCGCTGATACTCAATAGTTACGCGATCGAGGAGATGTTGCCATGAATGAGCCATCAAGCCTGGAGCGAATACGCCCTCGCGATCGCGACGCGGTGCTTCAGTCTCTGCGTGCAGGCGTGGTTCCTCGAGTCGGTCAGCAACATATTCAGGTTGGACGGGCCAACGAGGTCGAAGCTCTCGTGGCTGATCTTGAGCGCATTTCTGATGGTGGATCGGCGATCAGGTTCGCAATCGGTGAGTACGGGGCCGGCAAGTCCTTTTTTCTGAACCTGATTCGCTCGATAGCTCTTGAGCAGAAGCTGGTCACAGTTCACGCAGACTTTTCGCCAGACAGGCGTCTGCATGCGACGGGAGGCCAGGCTCGAAGTCTCTACGCCGAGCTCATGCGCAATCTCTCGACGAGAGCTCGGCCTGATGGAGGTGCCATGCCTTCTGTCGTCGAGCGATTTGTGACCGAGAGCCTCAACCAGGCCCGAGAACGCGAGGTCAACCCCGAGGTCGTGATCCGCGAACGGCTAGCTGAGTTGCAAGAACTCACGGGTGGATATGACTTTGCTGAAGTCATATCGGCGTATTGGCGGGGACACGACACGGGCAACGAACAGCTCAAGGCAGATGTGGTCCGCTGGCTTAGAGGCGAGTTCGCAACACGAACTGATGCCCGCGCTGCGCTTGGAGTACGCACGATTATCGACGACGCTAACTTCTATGACCACTTGAAGCTGTTTGCAAGATTCGTTAGTCTGGCCGGATTCTCGGGCTTGCTTGTGAGCCTGGACGAGATGGTGAATCTCTACAAGCTGTCCAACACCAAAGCCCGAAACTCGAACTACGAGCAGGTGTTGAGAATCTTGAACGATTGCTTACAGGGCTCTGCTGCTGGCTTGGGTTTTGTCTTCGGTGGCACGCCCGACATGCTGCTAGATACTCGCCGCGGTCTGTATTCCTATTCTGCCCTGCAGACGAGGTTGGCGGAGAACACCTTCGCTGATGCGGGCCTCGTCGATTATTCAGGGCCCGTTCTACGACTCGCGAACCTTGCGCCCGAAGACATGTATGTGTTGCTAACCAAACTCCGGCACGTATTCGCTAGCGGCGACCCAGCGCAGTACTTGGTCTCCGATGATGGGCTTACTGCTTTTATGAATCATTGCTCGTCTCGTATTGGCGATGCCTACTTTCGAACGCCGAGAACGACCATTAAGGAATTCGTCAACCTGTTGGCGGTGCTGGACCAGAACCCTGGCGTGGAATGGTCGGATCTGCTGGAGCGAGTCGAAATCTCTGAGGAATCGAATCCGGACTTGCAACCGCTAGACGAAGGCTCGGGTGATCGCACACACGGAGAACCCGGCGTCGATGAAGTGACGCCAGCTACGCCCGTTTCCGATGGCGATGATGAACTCACAAATCTCCAGCTCTGAGGCCGAGCGCTCTAGAGCGTTCGGCCGGTTGCACCCGCGTTTACAGCGCTGGGTTCATGATCAGGGTTGGCTTAGCCTGCACGATGCTCAGGAACGAGCGATTCCGCCGATCCTGGCCGGCCAGACGGATGTCATCATTGCGGCGGCAACTGCTGCGGGAAAGACTGAAGCAGCTTTTCTTCCGATCCTGTCCTCGTTGGCTGCCGTCGCTGAGAGCAAATCGGCTGTCGAGAAGGACGGCTGGAGCGCTCATGATCCTTGGGCGGAGACCGAGGTCATCCCTCCAGTAGGGGTCCAGGTGCTCTATTTGTCGCCGCTCAAAGCGCTGATCAATGATCAATTCGATCGGCTCGAGCAATTGTGCGAACGAGTCGATGTTCCAGTTCACCGGTGGCATGGCGACGTTGCTTCCTCAGCGAAGCAGAGGGTGTTGAAAAATCCATCCGGGGTATTGCTCATCACCCCAGAATCACTCGAGGCAACGTTTGTGAATCGAGGGAGTGCAGTTCCTGCTTTGTTTGCTGGCCTTCGGTACATCGTCATTGACGAGTTGCACTCTTTCATTGCTTCGCCGCGAGGCGCTCAACTGCAATCACTGATGAACCGTCTTGATCTTGCGGTTCGACTACGTGCGCCGCGAATCGGACTCTCAGCCACGCTTGGCGATATGGCAGTCGCAGCCAACTTTCTCCGGCCAACCCAACCTGACGAAGTCGAAGTGATCGAGCTGAAGTCAGATGGGGCGATCCAACTCCAGCTTCGTGGGTACACCACAGCGCCGCCACCGGCTCCATCCGGCGCAGGGCCTGATGTCGAGCCCTCAGAGTCAGCTGTAGTTGGGGATCTCTTTCGTCATCTCCGCGGTCAGCACAACCTAGTTTTTGCGAACACGCGGCGTGACGTTGAGACGTTCGCGAACTTGCTTGCCCGGAGAAGCGAGAGCGAACGCATACCGAATGAGTTCTGGGCGCACCACGGGAGCCTCTCAAAAGAGCTGAGGGAAGCTGTCGAGTCAGAGCTAAAGGATGCCAGTCGCCCGACGACGGCCGTTTGTACCTCAACACTTGAGATGGGTATCGACGTCGGTGCAATTACGAGTATCGCTCAGATCGGGCCACCGCCGTCGGTCGCGTCGCTCCGACAGCGGCTCGGGCGATCTGGTCGGCGTGGTGCCCCGTCGGTACTGCGCATGTACGTCAGTGAGCCGCAGCTTGATCAGCGGTCGAGCTTGGTGGATCAGCTCCGATGTGATGTTGTCAGAGGGGTTTCGATGGTGCGGCTGCTGCTGGAGCGGTGGCTCGAGATACCGGAGGACCCTGGCTTCAATTTCTCGACTCTGATTCAACAAGTCTTGTCTACGATTGCGCAGCATGGAGGAGCGACTGCCATCGATCTTCATCGAGCACTCTGTGGACCGGGTCCCTTCGCGCTGGTGGACTCCGCTCGGTTCGCACAACTTCTGCGAGCTATGGCGGCTGCAGACCTGATCACTCAGGCATCTGACGGGCTTCTATTACCGGGGGCTACAGGCGAACGTCATATCAATCACTATGGCTTCTATACGGCTTTCCAGACCGCGGCCGAATGGCGTCTCGTGAACGGAGGCAAGACTCTCGGGACGTTCCCGATCTCTGGTCCGCTTTTTGAAGGAGCGCTATTGGTCTTTGCTGGAAGACGCTGGAAGGTTATCGCTGTGGAGTCCTCTGCCCGCGTGGTTCACCTTGAGCGGTCGAGCGGCGGGAACCCGCCTAGGTTTGGCGGCAACGCGTCAACTGTCTCTGACGGTGTGCGCTCTGAGATGCGTAGTGTTTATGAGTCAGTCGATAGTCCATCCTGGATGGACACGAAGGCCCGTGAACTGCTTGGTGAAGGTAGGGCAACGTTCGCTCGACTTGGGCTGCAAGACACGACGGTGCTGTCTGACGGTTCGAGTGTTGTATTTGTGCCTTGGTCTGGCGATCGAGCTTTGTTCACGACAACTATGGCTCTACGGGGACAAGGTATTGAAGCAAGCGTTGAAGGTCCCTCTATCCAAATTCTTGGAGCGGATGTCGCTGAGCTCACCAACTCGCTGGATCTGTTACTCGCAGACCCCCCACCCAAACCAAGCGAGCTTGCGGTGTTCATCGAGAACAAGGAACTCGACAAATGGGACTGGGCGCTAGACAGCTCGCTCGCGGCTGAGTCGGCTGGCGCTCGTCTCCTTGACGTCGAAGGAGCATGGCGACTGTTACAAACATTCGCCACAGATCTCCGAGTGATTGCTGGCCCAATATCCGCGGCGGGTCAACGCCCGAGCGTTAAAGCGCTGGCACCAACTGGTGCTGTGCTCGCCGGCAGTGAGACGGATTCACCGGACCAGGGATGGTTAAAAGCCGCCCGCTCCAGTCTGCTTGATCAAGAATATTGCGTAGTCGACCTTGAGACGACTGGCTTCAGCCCCCGTCTGGGGGATCGGGTCGTTGAGATCGCTGCGGTGCGTATGAGAGGTGACGGCACCGTGTTGTCAGAATGGTCGACGCTCATCGATCCGTGCCGTGATATTGGTGCCAGACATGTCCATGGCATCACCGCAACCGAAGTCGCTGGAGCTCCTGAGTTTCCGGAGATCGTTGGAGACTTCTTGAGCTATGCCAGTGAAGCGGTTCTTGTCGCCCACAACGTCCGATTCGAACACGACTTCCTGCAGGCAGAGTTCGAGCGTGCCGGCATCGAATTTCCAGAACTGCCGGCGCTATGCACGCTCGCGCTTGGGTCGCTCGTGCAACCAGGTACTGCGACTCGACGCTTGTCAGCCTGTTGTGATCGGCTCGGCCTTGAGCTGGTTAATGAACACGA
>ENA-ORXT01001705-ORXT01001705.1-marine-metagenome-genome-assembly--contig:-NODE-1705-length-28363-cov-6.017252_pt1 | contig 28363 bp, 24 predicted proteins | sample MGYA00237868_ERZ511482 | MGnify/ENA metagenome assembly ERZ511482 | reverse complement strand
GCCTCGCGCTGCTTGCTGCTACGATGGCGGGTCGGGGACGCCCCTGCCCTACCTTTTCTTTTGGTTCGGGGTTCCCGTCCTGGCCGTGAACCCGCGAGAAATCCCCTAACCAAGCGCCATTGACCCTAGGAGTCTGTCGAACTTGATGCGTTCGCTGGCGAGGCAGCCGCCTTCGTAAGAGACTGCTGCAGAAACTCACGGTGAGTCCCCCAAATCGGATTCTTCTCAAATCATCGTCCCTTTTGTAGCCGAATTCGTAAGAATTTGGGCTCCGTGACCTGGAAGCCGCGCCCATTTTTTTCGAGCTGCCCATAGCGTCTGTACTTCGCAACCGGCTCTCACAAGCGCGGCTACCTTCTGTTATTTACTCTCCCCCCTAGGGAAAGAGCCGCTTCACTTCCCAGGACGCGACCTCCGAATCGCCCACCCGATACTCGAAACGGTCGTGCAGTCTGCCCGGACGCCCCTGCCAGAATTCAATCGTCTGCGCCCGCAGAGCGTAGCCGCCCCAGAAGTCGGGAAGCGGCACCTCGACTCCCTCGAACCGACCTTCGGCCTCGGCAAAACTCTCCTCGAGCGCTCCCCGATCCGGTGCCACCTCGCTCTGCAGGGAAGCCCAGGCCCCGATCTGGCTCTCACGCGGTCGACTCCGAAAATATGCTTCCGACTCCTCCCTCGAAACCTTCTCGACGACCCCGCGGATCTGCACCTGCCTCTCAAGCGCCAGCCAGGCAAACAGCAGAGAAGCCTTGCCGTCCGCCGCCTCCAGATGAGCCGCCTTGCGACTGCCATAGTTGGTGAAGAACTGAAACCTCCCCTCGACGATACCCTTGAGCAGCACGGTCCGCGCGGCCGGCCGACCATCAGCGGAAACCGTCGCCAGGGTCATCGCGTTCGGCTCGACCACGCCGGCTTCCCGCGCCTGATCGAACCAGATCTGAAACTGCTCCAGCGGATCCTCCGCGAGGTCCTCTCTCCGAAGCGACCCTTGCCCGTACCGGAGTCGCATGGCCCCGAGGTCGTTGTTTTCCGTGCTCAAGCCGTACACTCAAGGCAGCGCCTTTAAATCTCAAGCGGCATGTGCGCCGACCAACAGCCCCCGGCACGCAGCGACGGCAGGGCAGGCAATGGACTCCCGTGCCGAGAAGCTCACGGGCAAGGTCATTGCCGGGTGTCATCTGCGAGCGCTGGCTCAGGTCTGGGGCTCGGGTCGAAGCGACGGGGCAATCGAATTCGCCTCTGCTCTCGCCGACACGGTTAGCTTTCTTGCCCGCGTTGCCGGTCTACGCTCTCTCGAGAGGTACTCCGACCAGGGCGCAATCGTATTGCGAGGCGAGATTACCGACCGACTCGAACTCATCGCCGGCGTCGATTCTTTTCCCCAATTCAAAGCAGAGCCCTCAAACAGCATCCCCTCCACTTTGCCGCCCTCGACCCCGACAAGCGGCAAGGGTCGCCCGTGTAGGACCCAATTGGTTGCAAATCTAAGAAATCAACTCGGCCATAGACTTTGCCGATCCACATAGACCCGATAGACTTCTGAATGCGCTGGACCCGTGACCAACTACTCCTTGCTCTAAATCTATATTTCCGGACTGCCTTCGGAAGACAGGACAAGAGCCACCCGCCGATCATCGCGTTAGCCGAGTACCTGGGGCGAACTCCGAGCGCAGTGTCCATGAAGTTGAACAACTTCACCTCGCTCGACCCAGTTGAACAGGCACGAGGGATCAAGGGGTTGCAGGGAGCCAGTCAGTTGGATCGTGAGATATGGCACGAGTTCCATCGAGACCGTGATCGACTGGCTGCGGAATCCGAAACGCTCCTCGAAAAATTAGAGCCCGCTTCAGGCGAGGCATCTGCCCGAGGGTCACACGGGACCGAGCGGCGACCTTCCGGCCCCACAGAGTCGCGGAGCGATGTGAAGGTCCGGCTTGGCCAGCGCTTCTTTCGAAGGGTAGTTCTTGATTCCTATAACCGGAGGTGCTGTATCACCGACTTGCCCCACGAAGAGCTGCTTCGAGCGAGTCATATCGTCCCGTGGGCCGAGAGCGAGGAGCACCGGACGAATCCTCAAAACGGTCTGTGCCTCTCCGCTACCTTTGATGCGGCTTTCGACCGGGGCTTGATCGCGCTCGACGACGAATATCGAATTCTACTCGGGAATCGAGTTCAGGACTTCTTGGATGACCCCAGCGTGGCCAGCTGCTTTGGAGAGCGGGCCGGAATGAAGATCCGGCTTCCAGACAAAAACGAGCCTGCTTTAGAGCTGTTAGCCCGACACCGTGACCGGTGGAAATTTTAGAATGCGTGGCCTGAGTTTTGACCGAGTACCAGCTCCTGCCGCCTCTCTCATGGAGGTCTGACTACTCCTCTATATTCGTCTACACCTCGAACTTGCGAGTGGTGGCGTTGCCGGGCTGGCTCGGGAAATGGACGCTGGACAGGGTGTCGGCGGCGCGGGCCCGGCAGCGGCGGGTGGCTCGGAGGCAGGCCGGAGTTAAGGAGGAGGATGCTTCTTCTTTGGCTTCGCCGGCGAGAGACGGGACGGGGGCGGCTCTGGTGACGATGGAGGCGACGAGATCGGCGCGGGCGCGGCGGGCGGTCATGCGGTGACGGAGGGTGCGGAACCAGAGGCGACCGAGGAGAACGGGGAGGGCGATCCAGACGACGAGGAAACAGAGGGTGCTGGCGAGCAGGGGACGGGCGGGAGCGCTGGCTGGGTCGGTCTCTATGAAAGCGCCGAATGTGCTGGGTGGTGCGGTGGTTGCGGGCGCGGGCGCGGTCAAGTCGAGGAGAAGAACCTCGAGACCGAGGAGGACGGGTGTCGCGAGGACGGTGAGAAAACGCCCCAGAAGAGGATCTCACCAGAGGTGTCGATGTCGGCGCGCGCCCAGCGGAGCCCGATTCCGAGGAGGGTGAGGATCCACAGGAAGTGCAGCAGGATGCCGAGGGGCAGGCTGTTGAGAAGTTCCACGAGCACATTTGAGTATGGCACGGGAGGGAAGCGGGCGCTGTTACAAGCGGGGGGCGGGTTTCTACCGTGGGGGACGAGTTGGTCTCTTCTCGCTTCGTCCCGGGGCGTCTCACTCCGGAGGCGCAGGGACGCACCTCCCTACCATTCGCTTCGCTCCCCCTGAGGGCGGGCTCTGCGGACCAAAGTCTCACGACTTCGGCTACGGGAGCTTTTCCTCGGGCGGTCCGGTTTCGCCCCCCATCGTCCCGGCGGTGCGGGACTCCTACGCCTTTTCGGTGACGCGAGGGGCGCTTAGCTGTCTTCGGCGAGGAAGACGCGGGCGCGGCGGCAGCGGCGCTTCCAGGCTTTGGTGCTCTCGCCGTCGATGCGGGCGACAGGATCAGAGGAACCCATGCCCATGGCGTGGATGCGCTCGGGGGGGATCTTTGCCTCGGCGATGAGTCGATCACGGATGGCTTCGGCGCGCTGCTGGGACAGCTGCTGGTCGGCTTCGGGGTCGCTCCCGGCACTGACGTGGGCCTGCACGATGATGCGCTGCGTGGGGTAGTGAGTCAGCTTTTCCGATGCCTTGGCGAGGTCGGCGACGAACTGCTCCGGCACGGTGGCGGTGCCGGTGGCGAAGACGATGGGGCGATCCACGAGGGTGCCGGTGATGTTGTCGGAGACCTGCTTCCACTCGGGGGCCGTGAGCTGACGGAAGAATCGGCTGCCTCCGTTGGCGCGGGGCGGATCGACACCAGGGATGCGGAAGGTGCCGGGTCCGCCTTTGGGTGTGGCCAGCGAGGGCCGAGCCTTGCTGAGATCGGCGAGAAAGGCGGTGTTGGTGATCAGCTGTGGATTGCCGCGGAAGGGATCCGATTTGAGATCGCCGACGTCGACGAGGATCTGGGCGATGTCGGTGATGCGGTCGGCAAGGTCACGGACCCCTGCGCCTCCGTTGGCCAGCGCCTCGTTGGCGGCGACGTCGGCGAAGCGGATGCCGGCGAGCATCTGGCTGGCTTCGGCCTGCGACTTGCCGCTGTCGGAGCGGGCCAGCTTCTTGAATTCCTCGGCGTCGGCGAGGTAGGCGTCGAGGGCGGTGAAGTAGGCGGTCATGACCTTGCGCACGACTTCGGGTTTCTCGGCGATGAGGGGGCGGGATCCGATGGCGACGTCGAGGATCAGGTCGCGGGCCTTGCTGGTGTCGATCAGGCGGGTGGCGCCGGGCACTTCGGCGAGGGCCTTGGAGACGAAGGGTTCCCAGAGCACGGCGAAGTCGGCCGTGCCGGACTTGAAACGGGCGTAGGCGTCCTCGGCGCTGTCTTGCCGGAAGGAGCCGACCTTGGAGAGCAGGCTCTCGATGCCGAAGTGGGAGATCTGTGATTTGAGCAGGAACTCGGAGGGCGAATAGCCGACCAGGGCACCCTTGACGTCGGGCTTCTTCAGGTCGTCGAGAGAGGTGACTCCGTTGCGCCCGACGATGGCGTCGCCGCCGTAGGATTCGTCGATCTGGAACAGGATGACGCCGGGGTAGTTTTCGTCGGCGCCGTTGACGAGGTAGCTGTCGATGGTGGCGACGACGAGGTCGCACTCTCCGCTGGCCAGACCTTCGAAGCGCTTCTTGAAGTCGAACTCCATGTCGAAGCGGACGCCGATGCGCTGTTTCTCGAGTTCCTTCTGGAAGCGCCGGGAGCGGAACACGCAGTAGCCGAGCCAGTCGTCGCCCCAGATGGTGACGTATTCGTCGTAGGAGGCGGCGTCGCTGGTGGAGCGCTGCAGGTCGTCGGCGGCCTGGTCGCGGCGCTTGTCACCGGAGAGCTTCCACCAGGCCATGGCGGCGAGGGCAAACAGACAGAGGGCGACGAAGAGTCCTTTCATGATGAGATGGCGGGAGAAAGAACAAGAATCGCGGCGGGCGCAGGGTGCGGGCGGTCCGCCGGAGCCTGGCAGCTCCGGCTGCCATCGTCCCGACAGGGCAGGCCCTGTCGAAGTGAATGGGTTGCGGGCGGGTGCCGGGGAGCGTTCATGCGGCGAGATTACCTGCGCGCTGCGCCGGGGGCGGCGGGAACAGGGAGGTTGAGCGTCTTCATGGCAGCGAGGTCGGCGGGGGTGATCCGGAGATCTTCGTCGCCGCCGATCTCGGCCTCGACTTTGCCGAGACCTTCGCGGAGTTCCCTCTCGCTGGAGGCTTCCTGATACTGGGTGGCGGCGGCTTTCATGTAGTTGCCCTGGCCATGGAAGCCGATACCGACGACTTCAACGGTGCCGCCGGTGAGTTTGCGGATCTCGTTGACGACCCCCCGGTTGCCCGACTTGTCGACGGTCTCGTAGCCATCGGTGAAGACAACGACGAGATGACGTTCGTAGGGTGAATGCTCGGCACGGCGGCGGTCGATCTCGGTGGCGGCAAGGCGCAGGCAGCTCACCAGCGGGGTCTTGCCGGAGGGCACGGCCTTGGCAACAGCGTCGGCGATCTGGTCATGCTGCCCGGCACCGAGCGGCACGTGCAGGCGCCCCTGACCGCGCTCAAAGTCGATCAGCCCAAGCGTGTGCTCCTGAGGCAGGGTCTTGATCCAGCCGGAGAAGGCGCGCTTGGCCTGCTCCATCTTGCCGTCGTCCTTCATCGATCCGGAGTTGTCGAAGATGATGGTGATCGCGGTGGAAGTCTGCGACTGGCGTTCGGCTTCGAGTGAGGCGTCGACGTCCTGGGCAAGACTTGCCGCGACGACAAGGACGGCAGCGCCGGCGAGGCCGAGCGTCCGGAGAAGGATGAATTGCTGCATGGCGTGAGTCGGGTTCGGGTCGTGCGCAAGTGCGCAAGTACGGCCTACTTGAGGTCGTCCATGCCGAAGTCGAGGGAGATCTCGGCTTCGACGGCGTAGATGAACATTTCCCCGCGCATGTTGGCGCCGCGTTCGCCGGCATTGGTGGGCGCCTTGTGAACGGGGTCGGAGACGCCCATGCCCTTGACGTCGAAGCGGCTCAACTCGATCTCGTCATTGGTGTAGTTGAGCGCCTCGCGCAGGTAGCTGGCGTAGGCGCGTTTCACGGCGAAAGCGCGCTCGAAGCTGAGCTGATTGGCGGAACCGACGACCTGCTCGGCCTTGGGCAGCGGCAGGGTCTTGTACTGGTTGGTGCCGGGGATGCGCTTCTGGTAGGTGCTCTCGCCCTTGCGCCGCTTCATCTCGACGAAGTTGTAGAAGAAGTTGTCGGAGTGACCACGCAGCTGGACGACCGCGCCACCGTAGCGGGTGACCTTTTCATGGAGTGTGTCGAACACGGAGCGGTGATCCTGCCAGCGGATCTCCGCGGTGTTGGCCGGGAACTGGAAGGTGGTCGAGAACAGCATGCTGGCGTCCTCCGACTCGGCGGCCTTGCGCACCTCCTGAGTGGAACCGAAGGCGGGCCTGGCCTTGGGAGGCGTCACCGCAGCCGCGGCACCGGCCTTGCCAAGGAGCGAGGCGTACTCGGAGCTGTAGTTCCAACCGGCAGACGCTGGAGGGGTCGGCGCGGAAACGAAGCCGGTGGCCGCGTAGTAGCGCTGGATGCGGGCGGAACTGGCCGTGAAGCCGACGGGGTTCCGCTCGTTGGCGAAGAAATCGACGTTGCCCTCGTAACCGGCCAGTTCGAGGTCGAGGCCGACCCAGGCGATGAAGTCGGCGACGGCGCCTTCATCCTGGAGAATGAGCCCGGCAAGCGGCGCGCAGCGCTTGCGGAAGGCATCGAGCTGGGCCTTGTCGGCCGCGCCCTTTTTCGCGACGTTGGCGACCTCGGCCTTGAAGCGCTCCTGCGCCCGAAGATTGGCGAGCACGAAGCCGTGGACGACCTCGCGATGGTCCCGCAGGAAGTCGGCACGCACGGCGTAGACGTCGGCGATGACCCTCGATGCGGTGCGGGTCGTGAGGATGGGGCGTGCCCCCTTGACGCTGTCCTCTGCGCCGGTTCCGACGCTGCCGCCGGCGGTGAGAGCGAGGATGTCGGGGTAGATGCAGGCAGCACCCGTGACGCTGGCGTCCTTGCGGAAGGCGTTGGCGGGATCGGAGGCTACGCCGCCGCTGCCGAGGTCGGTGATGTCGGTGACGTACTTGATAGTGACGTCGGCGGGCTCGAGTCCGGCATCCTCGAGGAGCACCTGGACGAGGTCGAAGTGCGGCCCCGCCTTCTGCACGACGATGGTCTTGCCCTTCAGGTCGGAGAGTCTCTCGATGTCCTTGGCGACAAATCCGTCCGCACCGGTCGACCAGCTGAGCTGAACGATGACGACGGGGGCGTAGTCGGGACCGAAACCGCTGACAGCCTCGGAAGCGAGGTTGATCATGCCGACAGTTCCGCGAAGAAAAGGCGAACGCCCCGAAACGTAGTCGGCGACCTGCGCGTCGAAGTCGTCCTTGAGCTCGAGCTTCACGGGGACGCCGGTTGCCTTGGCGAGATCGCTGCTGGGATTGGGATCGAGACCGCCGTTGGCGTCCATCGTGACTCCGTCGGCCGCCCAGGTGATGAGTGGGGCCGCGAGCACGCCCCGCGAGAGGTCGACCTTGCCCGGCGTCAGCTGTCGCAGGAACGGCGAGTCCTTGTAAGGGCGGACCGGCTCGACGTAGGCGACGCCTTGCTGCGCGGAGGAGGGCGAGGGAGCGAGAAGACCAAGAAGCAGGGCCGAAGCGGCGAGGAGAGCAGGAGCACGTCGTTTCATCACGGCCTCGATCCTAGGACGGCTAGGCGCGTGGAGCGATTACAAAGAGGGCCTATGAATTGGAATCATAGCGGGCCCTGTGGGTGACGCCTCACAACGATGGACATCACCGAAACCAGCCTGCTCCTAAACTCACCCCGAAGGAACCTGCAACGCTCTACGATAGAGTTCCAGGAGTCCTTTACCATGGGCGGCCCACGAGAAGCGCGCTGCATTCTCGTGGCCTGCCCGAGCGTATTCTTTTGCCTTCTCTGAGTCATCCCGGAAGAGAGCGACATGATCGGCCAAGGTCTCTGCGCATTGAGTCGGGTGATAGAGAGCACCAGACCCTCCCACTTCCGAGAGACAAGAGGAATCGGCAAGAATGCAGGGAAGTCCGCAGGCCTGAGCTTCAAGAATGGGTCGGCCGAATCCCTCGTAGGAGGATGGAAAAGTGAAGACGTCGCAGAGGTTGTAGTGATCAAGGAGATCATCGAAGTTCAGCATGCCGACATCGATGATCTCGTCTGCGAGGTCCAATTCGTCGATGAGAGCCCTGTGTTCGCTGGTGAGGATCGGATCGCCGATCTTTACGAGACGAGTCGGTTTCCGGTCCGGGGTTTGCCGCCCCTTGAGCAGGTGTAGACCATGAAGAAGCGTCTCCATGTTCTTGCGGTTCACGTTCGTGCCGACATGGAGAGCGAGATGGGCGTTCCTTGCGACCGGATACTGTTCCTCAAAGGCGTGTCGCAGGCTGGCCTGCAACTCTGGAGCGTGGGCGTGAAAGGATTCGCTAATGCCGTAGAGAACCACTTCCACCCGATCCTCGGGGATCTCGAGGACTTCGATGACATCAGCCTTCGTGTTCTCAGAAATGGCGTGGATGAACTCCGCATTTCGGAGTGCCTTGACGCGGTAGTTCCAGAGAATCTGGCTGGCCAATTTTAGAGTAAGACCCTCTCGGACGTTGGCAAGGTCGTGACAGGTGGCCACCTGGCGATTTCTTCCCGGGACATTGCAGAGGTGCCCGTAGCTGTGATCCAGCACGTGGGTGACCCATCCCGCTCCTCCTTCGGGCTTGGAGGATAGGTGCTTTTTGAGGAGCCTGGGGTAGTCGAGGTGGCGGGTCTTAAGGAGCTGAAAACGCGCCATGTCCGTGCTGGTGGGCACGTCCACCACCTCGACGGCGAGGTCCGGCTCGGCCGTTGCGAGAGCGTTCTTCACGTCCTCCAGGTAGAGGTCCATGCTCAGCCACTTCTCTGCCGGCAGTGACGGGCAGAGAATGACTCCCTTGAGTTTCTCGCTCATCAGCTGTCGCGAGACTCCAGAAGGGTCTTCACGTCGTCGAGGTTGCTCTCGATCCAGTGGACCATTTGAGCGACTCCGTCATCCACCCCGACGGAGGGAGTCCAGGAGAGTCCGGCGTCCTGAACCCAGGAGAGGTCTGCCACGAAGTACGGCTGATCCCCGGGCCGGGTCTCCGCCGAGTCGCTTCGTTGAAATGATTTTCCAGTGATCCCCTGGATGATGTCGAGACCCTGCTGAAGCGAGATTTGTCTCTCGGGGCCGCCCCCGATGGGGTAGGCGCCGAGGAGTTCCTTTTCGTAGGCCTCGAGATACATGTCGACAAGGTCGTCGATGAAGAGGAGATCGCGGACCTGCTGTCCGTCGCCGTAGATCGTGATGGGCTTGCCGAGGAGATTGGCGATGGAAAACCACGCCATCCAGCCCTGGTCCTCGACGCCATACTGGTGGTGGCCGTAAATGCAGGATTGGCGGAGCGAGCAGGTGCGCAGTCCGATTTCCTTCCGCCCGTACTCGCTGAAGTAGAGTTCCCCGGTCGCCTTGCTGACGCCGTAGGGCGTATAGGGGTTGAGGTGATGCGACATGCCCACCGGCGTGCAGACTTCCAAGTGTCCATAGACCTTGTTGGTCGAGGCGTACAGACAATAGGCTTCCGGGGTGTAGCGGCGAACGGCTTCGACCACGTTGAAAGAACCGACCGCATTGTCGAAGAAATCGAGTCGAGGATCGACGTAGCTCGTGGTGACCGCGACTTGAGCGGCCAGATGATACACGGCATCGACCGGACCGATGCGCTCGAAAACGTCGTTGGTCTTGCTGGAGTTGGCAAGATCGATGCGGTGCAGATGAAATCCCTTTGCCGTCATCAGGCGTGCGGCGTTGATCTCAGATCCGAGGCGGGAAAGGTTGTCGATGCCGTGAACCTGAACCCCCTGATCAAGCAGTCTTCGGACCAAGGCCGACCCGATGAAACCGCTGGCTCCCGTTACGATGACGTTTTTCATAAAAGAACCCGAGCTTATGGGTGATGTTGGTGGAGGCAAGTTCAACTTGCCGCGCCGAACAGCCCGGACTGGGTCTCAGAACGTCCCTGGATGAAAGGAACTCGCCCGATCCGAAACAAGGCTGCCGACTGCCTTGCCAGCTGATTCGAATTCCTCAATGCTGAAGGATCTTCCCTGCCATGAAGCACCCTTCCTCGCTGTTCTCCGCCCTGCTCACATTGTTTTTCCTTCTCGGAGCGACCTCTCTCCCCGCCGGGATCACACACGGCCCCGCACTCGGTCGTCCCGGGTCCGACACGATGTCGGTGTGGGCGCGCACCAGCGAGTCGGGCACTTTTCACGTCACCTACGGGCTCGGGCCTCAGGCGCTAGACCAGACTTCCGAAATCGCCCAGACCCAGCTCGACCACGACAACACCGGGGTGGTCACCCTCCAGGGTCTCACGCCTGCCATGCGCTACTACTACCGCGTCGTCACGCCCGACGGTCACCAGAGTGAGGTCGGCACCTTCCGCACCTGGCCCTCCGCCGAGTGGGCGCGCAACGCCGAGTACAACCCGAAGGGTCTGTTCAACTACAAGTTCGAGTTCGCCTGCGGCAACAACCCCAAGCCCGAGTCGAGCGCCGGACATCCCATGGCCACCTACCAGACGCTGTTCGACCGCAAGGTGGCGGACGAGGTCGACTTCGCGATCCTCAACGGCGACTGGCTCTACGAGGAAAAGCGCGACTACCCCGTCGAGTCATGGATCCGCCAGATGCGCATCGACGACGCCGACGTGCCGGGCTTCGTCCGCCAGTGCCCCTCGGTGACCGGTCTCTGGGAGAACTACAAGACCTTCTGGGACCGCTCGCCCAACCTCCGCGACTGGCACCGCCGCGTGCCTACCTTCTACACGATCGACGATCACGAGATCATCAACGACGTCTTCGGCACCAACACCCCGGGCTATCGCAATCGCCGCCCCGTCTTCCGCGACATCGCGGTGCGCGGATGGATCGACTATCTCGCCTGGTCGAACCCGCAGCAGCACGAGGTGCCGGCCTACTTCGGCAAGGCCCGCCTCCGCGCCGGGATCGACCTGGTCGAGGATTTCGAGGCCGACTTCACCAAGATGCCCTGGAAGGACATGGCGAATCTTCATGTCCACTGGGGTGGGCAGCTCGCCGGAGTCATGGACCCCGAGCAGCCCATCGAGTCCGCTGACCCGAACTTCGGGGTCTACCGCATCGAGGAGGTCATCGACGCCAACACCCTGCGGCTCGACCGGCCGTTGCCGACCACGAGCGTATCCAGCTACTCCATCGGGCGTCGTGCTTACGGAAGCTTCGAGATCGCCAACACCGAGTTCTTCATTCTCGATACGCGGAGTCACCGCGACCTCCACGACATCGACAATCCCTCGCGCGAGGATCTCTCGATCCTGGGTCGTCAGCAGATGGACTGGCTGCTTGATGGGCTCACCAACAGCGAGGCCGAGTTCCTGTTCATCGTGTCCTCGGTGAACTTCATGGTCCCGCACATCGGCAGTGGAGGGGGCGTCGACAAGGTGGACGATATCAAGAAGGACGACGCCTGGACCGTGTTCCTGCACGACCGCGAGAAGCTGATCGAGCATGCCGACTCCCTCGGCAAGCAGGTCTTTGTCCTGACCGGCGATCTGCACAACAGCTTCGCCATCAAGATCACCGACCGCGTCTGGGAGTTCGCTTCCGGCCCGCACAACTCGATCAATCACAGCCCGCCGCTCGACGAAGGCAACCGTCCGGCCAACGGACCTTTCCTCTACGGGCCGCGTCCCTGCGAGATCAAGTGGTCGACTTATGCGATGCCCGACATTCCGCGGCTGAGTCGTCGCTTTCCGCAGTACTGCATCGTCAGCGTGAACAACGTCTTCAACCAGCCCAGGAACCTTGGTGCCGAGAACCGCTGGGTCGCCTGGGAGCGACCCTACGTGATGTTCCAGTTCTACAACGGTCTCACTGGAGAGTTGAACTACGTCGAGACGATCCACGCCGCCGAGCAGGTCATGAAGGGGTTGCCCGTCGAGTAGGCAGAGAGTCGATCAGGGCTCTTCCGGAGCTGTCCATTCGAATTTCACCTTAAGCTGTCCAGCAGGGTGGCCGTAAGAGATTACCCCTTCTCGTTGCAATCGGCCCACCACAACCCCCGGATGCAAGTCAATGCTCCCTGCAAATTGTCGGATCGCTTCGATCCCTGAAGCTGGAGAGCCACCTCTGCTAAAAGGTTCACCAACTAGGAAGGCTCGATACGCGGACTCAGGGATTAATGTTTCAGCCGCGAATCGATCAGCCTCCTCTTCATGCGCAATGTCTTTCTCCGCGAGACCGCTGGCTTCAACGAAGACATGACGGCGGCGGTTTTGAAGGACATGCTTCGCCTCGTGTAGAAAGGTAAACCAAAAATGATCATTGGTCTTGAAGCGTAGGCACTGCTGGATCAATGGTCGGTCTCCGAGCCAACGCGTCACGCCGCTCACCCCCAAGGAGGACAACTCCGGCACGAGAAGGTACAACACACCGGCCTCAGCACACAAGGACTGCATGCGAGGAACGAACTCATTCGGGGCATCGTCCGCGCACAATTTACGAATTTGCAGGAGAGCGGCCGTCAGCTTCACCTCAGAGTACGGAACGGTAGGCGTCCTTTCCGCCAGGATTTCCCCCTGTCTTAACCAGGCAGAGATGACTTCGGTCTTCCGCCCGAACTTTTCCGATCGTCGAAATACGACCTGCGGCCGCGCATAGAGTTCGTGCCAACTCTTGGGCGTGGCCACACCGAAGAAGGATAGTAGACGGTCTGTCTTCTCCGCTGGCGTGGCTGCGGGCTCCACCCACTTCTTTTTAACCATGGCAGCGTACGGGAAGGCCTTGGCCCACTCGATGTACGCGGCTTGCCGTTTCACTGCTTTGGCTCGAGCAAGAAATTCTCTATAGTTCTTTTCACGACTAATCCAGAACCCCGCAGGAGTTCCCAGCGCCTTCTCAAGGACCAGAGCTGTTTCCTGACTCAGGGGAGCTTTGCCTTTGATAATTTGATTGACGGTTTTTCGGGAAAGGCCGGTTCTGTCCGCCAGTTCTTTCTGCGTCATAGACCGCTCTTCCAATAGATCTGCTAGTGTCTCCCCCGGCGGCGAAACGCGATCAGGTAGATACGCGTTGGGTTTAATCGAGCTACTATTCATGGGTGTCAGTGATCTCCGTGATTTCGATGGCGGTCACCGCGCTCCAGTCGATTCCTCCGTCTTCCCTCAGGGGGATTGGGTCGTGTGCGGGTACCAGCAAGAGGCGATTTGGATGCTCCAGGTCCAAAGAAAACTCGCCCGACCGGTCTCCAAGCAAGGGATGCAGCCGCCCGGGCAACATTGCCATTTCTGCTAGGTCGCGGGCAGCCCGGAGGTCATCCAGACGTCGCTTGAACTTTTTGGAGGCGTTGGTGCCCAATTGCTTTTGTTGTTCTCTTTGACTGTTCGCCAGCTTCTCAAGTTTCCTGGTGCGGAAGGACACGTCCATGAACTGAAAAGCCGACGACCGCCACATTAGTGCATGTAACCAATCAGGTAAACAAAATTTTTCCGTCTAGCATGAAGTCCTGGAGATCCTCGGCATACCCAACGGAATCCGTCATTCATGGTCTAAACCAAGCATGAAGACGAACGTGCAACCCTCTCTTCTCGCCGCCCTGCTGATAGGAGTCGGCATCTCCGCCGAGGCTCCGGCCTGCGTCAACATGACCTCTATCGATGTCATTCGAGAGCTATGAGGACTATGTTCGGCTGAATGAACACCTTTGGGAACTCGATCCCATTGCTAGAACTTTCGCGGATGAGCATGGCTACGAGTACGGTCCCCCGCTGACCAACGGCCTCTATCCCAAACTTCGCCTTTGGCGAGTCAGCAATGGAGTGTCGCAGAACAGCAACTTCGACATGGAATTCACGGAGCGTGAGGAGCGCTTCGATGATTTCTTCCCGAAAATCCCGTACAGCGTCTATGCCGGGTCATGGATCGACGATGAGAAGAAGAGAATTCACTTTCATGGGCCGCACGAAGGCATTCGGCGAACTCCATTTATCGCTCCCCGTGGTTCGATCGACGTCTTCTTAAGCCGTTGCCACTGGGACCGCGAGAGCGTTACTCCCGAACTGGTCCACGCCTGTGGCCTCAGCAGCCCGCTTCATGGCCATCCGCAGTCCGGGAAAACCAGTTACTTGGCGTAGTCGACAGCACGGCCCGTGCGGCCTGGCGCGTTAGCGTTGAGGTCGAGCCAAGGTCCCGTGGCGATCCGGCATCTTAAACAGGTTGGCGACAGGTAGGAGATGAATCCCCGCGCCTCCGGTTTGACGTTGCCCCTCGGACGAAGAGGGACCCTCGTCCCTACCCCAAGGCAGAACAAGATTTAGGTCGAGGATATCTTTGAATCGCTCTACCCGACCGAGCCTTCCATCTCGAGATCGATGAGGCGCTTCAGCTCGACGCTGTACTCCATCGGGAACTCGCGGACGAGGTCGTTGACGAAGCCGTTGACGCTGAGCGACATGGCTGCCGCCTCGCTCAGGCCTCGCTGCTTCATGTAGAAGATCTGTTCTTCGCTGACCTGCGACACGCTGGCCTCGTGCTGGGTGGCGTGCTGGTTGCCGCGCACCGTGATGGCGGGGTAGGTGTCGGTCTGGCTGCTCGAGTTGATCAGGAGCGCGTCGCACTCGGTGTTGTTCTTGCAGCCCTTGAGATGAGCGGGGATGTGAACCTGACCGCGGTAGGTGGAGCGACCGGTGCCCACGGAGATCGACTTGGAGACGACGTTGGAGGTGGTCTCGTCGGCGGCGTGGATCATCTTGGCTCCGGTGTCCTGATGCTGACCGGTGTTGGAGAGGGCGATGGAGATGACTTCACCGCGCGCCTTGCGTCCCTTCATGATGACCCCGGGGTACTTCATGGTGAGGCGTGAACCGATGTTGCAGTCGATCCAGCGGATCTCGGCGTTCTCGTGGGCGAGCCCGCGCTTGGTCACGAGGTTGAAGACGTTGGAACTCCAGTTCTGCACGGTGATGTACTGAATCTTGGCGTCCTTCATCGCGACCAGTTCAACCACGGCGCTGTGCAGCGTGGAGGTCTCGAACTTGGGCGCGGTGCAGCCTTCCATGTAGGTCACTTCGGAGCCTTCATCGACAATGATGAGGGTGCGCTCGAACTGACCGAAGTTCTCGGAGTTGATGCGGAAGTAGGCCTGCAGAGGAAGCGCCACTTTCACGCCGGGCGGCACGTAGATGAAGCTGCCACCGGAGAAGACGGCGCTGTTGAGCGCGCTGAACTTGTTGTCACCGGCGGGGATGACCTTGCCAAACCAGGGGCGGAAGAGCTCTTCGTGCTCCTTGAGGCCTTCGGCGGAGTTGACGAAGATGACACCCTGCTTGGTGACGGCTTCCTGGACGTTCGAGTAGGCGGCCTCGGAGTCGTACTGGGCCTCGACACCGGCGAGGAACTTCCTCTCCTGCTCGGGGATGCCGAGACGCTCGAAGGTCTCCTTCACGTCGTCGGGGACGTCGTCCCAAGAGCGCTTGGGTGCTTCGCCGTCGCTGAGGTAGTAGCGAATCGCGTCGAAGTCGATGTTGTCGAGATCGTCGGTCGCCCAGTGCGTGGGCATCTTCTTCTTCTCGAAGATCCCGAGGGCCTTCTTGCGGTAGGCGCGCACCCAGTCGGGGTCGTCCTTGACGTCGCTGATGTAGTCGACGGTGGCTTCGCTGAGACCGTAGCCGGCGTCGAGCTTGTGGTTTTCCTTGAAGCGGAAGTTGCCGACGTCGTCCTTCTCGGCGGCGACCTGTTGTACGGTTGTGGTTTCGTCGATCATCGTGAGGATGGTGTGCGTTCTAAAATGGTAGGGGATTGGCTAGGAAGCGGGGGCGGCTTCCTCCTCGCGCATCCAGTCGTAGCCCTTGGCTTCGAGCTCGTGGGCGAGCTCTTTGCCGCCCGAATGGACGATCTTGCCATCGACGAGGACGTGCACGTGATCGGGCACGATATAGTCGAGGAGGCGCTGGTAGTGGGTGATCACGAGGAACCCTCGGTCGAGGGAACGCATCGCGTTGACACCGGCGGCGACAATCTTGAGGGCGTCGATGTCGAGGCCAGAGTCGGTCTCGTCGAGCACGGCGTACTTAGGCTCGAGCATCATCATCTGGAGGATCTCGTTGCGCTTCTTCTCGCCGCCGGAGAAGCCTTCGTTGACGGCTCGACCGGTGAAGCTCTGGTCCATGCCGATCTCGTTCATCTTCTCGCGGAGTTCCTTGTAGAAGGCGACCGCGTCGATTTCCTCACCGTCAGGGAGGCGCGCCTGCCGGGCGGCGCGGAGGAAGTTCGCGTTGCTGACCCCGGGGATCTCCATGGGGTACTGAAACGCGAGGAAGAGTCCGGCGCGGGAGCGTTCGTCGATCTCCAGTTCGAGGAGATCATCGCCGTCGAGCGTGACGCTGCCGCCGGTGACTTCGTAGTCTTCATGGCCGGCCATGACTTTGGCGAAGGTGCTCTTGCCGGAGCCGTTCGGCCCCATGATGGCGTGGACTTCGCCGGCGGGAACCTCAAGGCTGAGGCTTTTGAGAATGGGAGTGCCGTCAATCGCGGCTTCTAGGTTTTGGATGAGGAGTGACATCGTGTTGGTCGGGAAAACGGTGGGTGGTGAGTCGGAAATTCTAGGATCGGGAGGGCTCGCTGCTGTTGGAGCAGGAAGAGCAATTGCCGTGGAGCGTCACTTCCACGCCCTGAATGCGGGCGCCTTTTGGGAGGGTCCACTGAGAAGAGGCTTCCAAAGGCATGCGCGGGGGCGCATCAAAGACGGATCCGCACTCGACGCAATGAAAATGCACGTGTTCGGCCAGATTGGCGCAATAGCGGGCGGGGCCGCGATCGACCTGAATCTGATTGATCGCTCCGCAGCCAGTGAGGGTCTCGAGGCAGTTGTACACGGTAGCCAGAGAGGTGCCCGGCGCCTTGGTCTGGACGCGCATGAAGACCTCGCTGGCGGTGGGGTGATCGCAGCTCCCAACCAGCACGTCGAAGACCTCGCTCCTCTGCCGGGTGACTCGGAGGTCACCGGGGAGGCGGTCTTTGAGAGTGGGCGGCAGATCCTTGCGTGACACGCAAAGACGGTACGCGTCAGGATTCGCTTATCAAGAACAATTCTAATTCTTAACTAAGAATCCGGCCTCTTATCAAGCGTCACCGCAGCGTAAGCGGACCGTGAGCTATTCAGAGGGCGCGTCCTTCGGCGTGGGAGGGGCGACGTTCTTGGACAGCAACCCCTTGAACTCCTTGTGCCAGTCCGAGAGCTGAGGGTGGCCCCGGTTTTCGGCGAGCAGCTTCATCATGGCTTCCGCACCTTCGACCTGAAAACCGACCTGATAGAAGTAGACGGACTTCTTCCAGCGCATTTCGGGCAGATTACGAGCCGTGAACTCGTTGTAGTCAGCCAGCGACTTCGTTGCCTTGGCAAGGCGCACCTCGTACTCGATCCAGCGGTCCCAGGCTCTGCCCATCTCGCCCGGCCCGATGGCGCCGTAGTAAGGCAGAATCGTACTGCTGTAGATGCCGGCGAGATCGAGGGGGGTGAAGCTCCAGCTTGCGGGGACCTGATCCCCTTCGGCCCCCGTGCCCTTGCTTCCCCTCAAATGTCCCAGCGAGCGGTCGAGCTCGTAGGCCTCGGCGAAGACGGTCGAGAGAACCGACTGCCGGAGCAGTCCCATCGAGGCGGTAGCGTCGTCCCCATTTCGACCTCCCGAGCGCCGGCGCCGGTCGTCGTCGTCATCGGCAGCCTTTTCCTCTTTTGCGATATCCTCGGCGATGCCAGTGGCGGCGGATACCGTCTGATCGACAAAGCGTTCGAGGTCGGCGACGATTCGGGCCCGCTCGTCCGGCTCGGTCTCCTCGGCGGCGCGCATCGAGAGAATCAGGTACTGCAGCTGGAGCCGGAGGGCCTTTTGAAAATTATCCTCGCCGTGCTTCTCCTTGTTCCGCTCCTTCCACTCGAGGTACTCGGCCTGACGAGCCTCGTTCCTGGTGAAGTTCAGTTCCCGATAGCAATTGACGTACAGTTCGAGGGCCGCCCGGTCACTCGCGGCGCCTTCCCGAAACGCCGCCACGGCCTTCACCAGCACCGAATTCTTGTCGGCATCGATGCCCGCCTGCATCTTCTCGAGCTTTTCAAGGATCTCCCTGGCCTGATCCGGCGTGAGCGGTTCCGCACAGGCTCGGCTCGTAAAATCGAGTCCAGCTAGGGTGGCAAGGGCGTAAAGCAGAATCAGGATTTTCATATCTCAATATGGACGGATCCTTGATGGGTGTTTGTGAAGGAAAGGTAAAGGCTCATTTGCCGAGCGGCAGTTCGCAGCTTGTCCCAAGACCACGTACTCACCGATACTGATGGAATGGAGTGGGCTTGGATTCAGCGCCTGAGACGAAGAATTGTGGACGGCGGATCTTTCTGCCGCAGAGGTTGCTGTGTCCTCGTCACGGGGCAGGCCCCGCTCCTCGTCCGCGCCTGCTCCACGATGGAAATATCTCGCCGATTCCAACCATCTCATTTTGGAAATGGTCCGCGACAGCTCCGTGAGGTAGGGAGTAGCCATGGATAGCGATGGCGACTGGGACTGGCTGAGACGAACGGGTCAGAAGAGGTACGTCGACATGCATCTTGGTCTCGGATGTCTCGCCTTCCCGGTGGTGCTCGGCTTTCTCATTCTCGGCGTCCACAAGGATCCTCTCTGGTGCCTGGGTGCCCTCTCGGCCGGGTTGGCTTTCTACGTTCATCACCGCTGGCGATTGCACTTGCATGCCACTCGGATCTTCTGTCCGCGCTGCGGATTCAATCCGACTCGACGAAAGTCCGACGGGGCCGTTCGCGCCGATTTTTTAAAGGTTCGTCGACAGCTCCAGCGCTACGAGGCCTGCCCCGCCTGCGCTCACGACGGACGCGAGCACGTCCCCGACCGGATCAGATGAGCAGACTCTTCCAAAGTGACTGGAGGTTTTCCAAGCCATGGCGCTCTTACCAGGCGCGTGTGCTCGAAGAGCTGGGGACGGCGCTTGCGGATGGGAAACTTCATGTTGTCGCCGCCCCTGGTTCGGGCAAAACGGTGCTCGGACTGGAGCTAGTCCGAAGGCTCGCTCGACCCGCCCTCGCTCTCTCCCCGACGATCACGGTGCGCGAACAATGGGTCCAGCGCCTGGTCAGCGACTTTCTTCCCGTTCAACCCGCCGGGACTCCCCGCTGGATCTCCCGCGAGATTCTGGAACCCGGGGCTTTCACCGTCTCGACCTACCAGGCTCTTTCGTCCGCTTTCAAGAAACCGGAGGGCCGAGCCAGGCTGAAGGGCGCCTTGGAAAAAATCGGCCTGGGCGTGCTGGTCCTCGACGAAGCACACCATCTCAGGGGACACTGGTGGACCTGCCTCGAGCGACTCCAGGAGGATTTCCCTGACCTGCTCATCGTGTCGCTCACGGCGACGCCCCCGTACGACGTCCCCCAGGGTGAGTGGAACCGCTACGCTCGACTTTGCGGACCCGTGGACGCAGAGATCAGCGCCCCGGAACTGGTCCTTGAGGGAAACCTCTGTCCCCACCAGGACTATGTCTACTTCTGCGAACCTCTCCCCTCCGAACTCGATGCGGTGACGCGATTCGCACAGCACCGGGACGTCGTCCTCAGAGAACTGCGGTCATCGGTGGAGGCGGCGGAGTGTCTGGCGACGCACCCGCTTTTCCGCTGCGGTCTTCCTCCTGAGAAGGAGATTCTCAGCCAGCTCGACTGGTTCCTCGCCACCGCACTCTACCTGCGCGAAGTCGGAGGCCGAGTGCCTCCTCGACTGGTCGAGGCCCTTGGCATTCGCGGGGTCGATCTCCCCGATCTCGATTTGAACTGGCTCCAGGTTTTTCTGCAAGGTCTCCTCTTCGAGCGCCACCGGGAAATGGACTGGTACCCGCCTCTTCAGCCCCACCTTCGGTCTTTCCGGCGTCTGCTCAACGACGCCGGCGCCATCGAAAAGGGGCGCGTCATCTTCCAGAACTCCCAGGCCAACCGCCGTCTCCTCGCGGCCAGCCCCTCGAAAATCAGCGCGGTCAGCGAGATCATCGATTCGGAATTTCAGGAAATTCGCGGGCAACTTCGGGCCGTCGTCCTGGCAGACTCGATTCGCGACGAACTGCTCGAGGTCCCGGAACTTCCCGGGCGCACCTTTGAAAAGCTGGGAGTCGTGCCGATCTTCGAGGCTCTACGGCGACGCCGGCTCCCCGGCATTCTCCCGGCGGTCCTCACCGGGCGACTGGTGATCGTGCCAAAAACCGCCCTTGCCCAGCTAAAGACAGCTTTCCCTCCGTCCGCTGACCTGAAGGAACGCGAACTGGAGCAGGACCGGGAGTTCCGAATCGTCGCGGTCGATGATGCCAACCGACATCAAATCGTCCGGGCGGTGACCGAGGTCTTTGAGTCGGGAGAGATCAACGTCCTTGTCGGGACAGCCGCACTGCTCGGCGAGGGCTGGGACGCCCCGGCCACCAACACGCTGATCCTCGCGTCCTCCATCGGTTCCTTCATGACTTCCAACCAGATGAGGGGTCGAGCCATTCGCACCGACCCGCAGGATGCCGACAAGGCAGCCAATATCTGGCATCTTGCCTGCGTTGCGGGCGACGTCCCAGGCCCCGGAACCTCCGACCTGAAGGCTCTCAGCCGTCGTTTCAGCACCTACGCTGGCGTCAGCCTACGGGGGGATCCGCCGGAAATTCTGGAAGGGATCGGACGCATGGGTCTGCCGGAAGAAAGCTCGGGCGCCGGACTCATCGCTGAGAATTCCTCTACCTTCCGCGCCGCCTCCGACCGCTTCGGCCTGAGACAGCGCTGGAAGCGAGCCCTGCCGCCCGGGCAGGGCGGGCTGAGATTCCGTCCGATTCGGGAAGTGGTCGTCCGTACTCCTTCGATTGCACTCAAGGTCGGCACCCGTTCCGGCTGGTTCGGCCAATTTCCCTGGTCTGGCTTCTTCCAGCGGCGGCGCCACCAGCGCCTGCTGCGGACCCGGTCCCATCAGCTTCGTGCCTACGCCCTCACGGTCCTCCGGACTCTCGAGATGCACCGACCCTTTTCGGAGTCCATCTCCGACTCACAGCTGCGAGTGAAAAGTAGCGGGCGCGATCACCAGATTTCGCTGTCGGTCGATTCCGCGATCGACCAGCGCCGCTTTGCGAAAGCCCTCGAAGAGCTCTTCGAGATTCTGCGCCACCCGGCCCCTCGTTACCTGCTTCGGTCCAAGGGCCGATGGTTCGCCCTTCCATCCGAGATTCACGGGCATCGCAATCTCGCCAACGCATTTCTCATCGGATGGCGCGCCCGAATTGGGCAGGCCCAGCTGTTCTACGTCCATGGCAAGCAGGGCCGCGCGGCTCTTCTCGAAGCCAAACGCGACGCACTGCTCGGGCGTTTTGAATGGGAGGGCGCGTCGCGCACCAGGTGGAGGACGGAAGAGAACTCGGATTGATGAGGACCGAACTGGAGTTCTCCTCCTTCTGCGCCAAGGTCTCTCCTCGCCCGACCACCATGATCCTCAGTGACCGTTCCATCCTTGCCGCCATCGACACCGGCGACATCCTCATCGAGCCCTACGACCGAGACTGCCTCGGCACGAACAGCTACGACGTGCATCTCGGCAAGCACCTCGCCACCTACGAGGACGACATCCTCGATGCGAAAGCTCACAACAAGGTGAAGCCCTTCGAGATCCCCGAGGAGGAAGGCATCGTACTCCACCCCGGCCAGGTCTATCTCGGGGCCACCCTGGAGTACACGGAGACGCACGCGCACGTCCCCTTTCTCGAGGGCAAGAGCAGCGTGGGTCGGCTCGGGATCGACATCCACGCCACCGCAGGCAAGGGAGACGTCGGATTCTGCAACCACTGGACTCTCGAGATCTCGGTGGCTCAGCCGGTACGGGTATATGTCGGGATGCCGATCGGTCAGCTGATCTACTTCGACGTCGAAGGGGAAATCGAGACCCTCTACAGCGACAAGAAGGGGGCGAAATATAATCACCGCTCTCCCCTTCCCATGGAAAGCATGATGTGGAAGAACCAGTTTTAGCCGGCAGCGGGGCAGCGGGGCCGCAGCACCTGCATCTTGATTTGGGAGAGACCTCGGCGAAACAGAGAGCATGCGAAAAGCAGTCGTCATCCCGTCCTACCGAGCTCAGGACACGCTCGCGAGCGTCATCGAGACCCTCCCGCAGGAGCTGTGGGAAGACGGGAGCATCGCTGTCATCGTCAACGACGGCAGCCCAGACCAGACCGGCGAGGTCGCCGACCAGCTCCAGCGCGATCATCCCGGCCGTGTCCACGTCATTCATCACCCGAGGAATCGCGGCTACGGCGGGGCTCTCAAGACCGGGCTGCGCTACGGGCTCGACGAGGGCTTTGAAATCATGCCGGTCGTGCATTCCGACGGTCAGTACGCGCCCGACCAGGTGCTCCGCCTGTGCACGCCCATCGAGGAAGGCTACCTCGCTCTCGTGCAAGGATCTCGGGTCCTTGGCGGCGGAGCGCGCGAAGGCGGGATGCCCTTCTCCCGCTATCTGGCCAACCGTCTGCTCACCCGTTTCGAGAATCTCGTGGTGGGCTCGAGCGTGGCGGAGTTTCACAGCGGGTACATGGTCTATCCCGCCGAAGCCCTCCGGCGCGTGCCCTTCGAGGCACTCCAGAACAACTACTGCTTCGACGCCGAGATGATGATGCTCGCGACCCTCGCCAAAATCCCGATCGTCGAGATCGCGATCCCCACCCGGTACGACGACGAGACCTCGAGCCTCGACCCCATCCCCTACGGGCTCAACGTCCTCAGGATGACGGCGCGCTACGACTTGGGACACTACCGACTGCTCCTCGACCAGCACGAGGCAGCCCATCCCGAGCTCGGTTCCTGATGATGCACAGGGAAGAATCATGATCCGGACGCGTCTCGCCCTAGGCCTGGTCTTCGCCACCGCGATGGCCCTGAGCGCCTCCTCGGCGCAGGGCGCGGAGCCCGTCGTTCGCAATGTCCTGTTCATCGCTCTGGAGGACTGGAACGCCTCCGTTCTTGGCGTGGAGGGGAAGACCCCGGTGCAGACGCCGCATCTCGATCAACTGGCCGCCGAAGGGGTGCGCTTCACCCGGGCCTACTGCCAGGGAACGGTCTGCAATCCGTCGAAGGCCAGCTTCCTCACGGGCCGATACCCGACCGAGACCGGCGTCTTCGGAAACGCAGAACCCTTCGAGCCCTCGCTGCCGGAAGGGGTACGCACGCTCCCCGAGCTGCTGCGCGAGGGTCGACCTGACCTGCATCTCGCCAACGTCAGCAAACTCTGTCTCCAGCCAGTGTTCGCCCAGCGCACCCTTTCCGCCTTCCACCGGCTCGAACTCGTCGATCTGCCCGACCCGTTCACCGGCATCTCGCGCGGCTTCACGCTTCCCGCTCATCGGCAGCCCCGCGACGCGGGGTTCCAGTTCACGGCGGACCCCGAACTCGAGGCCCGACTGGTCGCCGCGTTCCAGCGCCGCAACGAACTCGACGCCGTCACCCCGAAGGACGCTCCCAACCGCTGGGATCTCGTCGAGAAGGAATACCAGCTCCTGCACTCGGAACTCGTCGGCGACTCGGGCCGCTCCGAGGCCTTTGAGCCCGACGGGCGGGTGGCGCGCTGTGCCGCCGGCATCCTGGATGAATGGGGCCCTGCCGCGCCGCCCTTCTTTCTCTCTCTCACCTTTGCCAAGCCACACACCCCGCTTCTCTGCCCCCGCGAGTACGTCGATCTCTACGATCCCGCCACCATCCCTCCTCCGGCTGCTCCTGTCGAAAGTGATCGCGACGTCCCGGACGTGGCCCGACGCTGGGGACAGAACTGGGACGTCTTCAACCAGGTCGAACCCAGCCCCGAGCGGCAGCGCGCCACGGTGGCCGCCTACTACGCCTGCGCCAGCTTCATCGATGCCCAGATCGGGCTCGTACTCGCCGCGCTCGAGGACAGCGGCCACGCCGACGACACGGCGGTGATCGTGTTTGCCGACCACGGCTTCCACCTCGGAGAGCACGGGCTCTGGAGCAAGCTCACCCTCTTCGAGCAATCGACCCGGGTGCCGCTGCTCGTCCGTCTGCCCGGCGCCGCGAAGGGAGCGACCTGCGACGCTCTGGTCGAGCTCGTCGATTTCCTGCCCACCGTCTGCGAGCTGACCGGTGTCCCGGCGCCGACCGACCTTCCCGGCAAGAGCCTCGTTCCTCTGCTGCGAGATCCGACTGCCAGTCTCGGACGCGAGGCCGCTTTCACTTTTCTGCCAATCGGCGAGAAGGGGCTTGCCTCCTCGGTGCGCACCCTTCGCTATCGGTACACCGAGTGGCGGCATGAGAACGGCAGCCTCGAGCACGAACTCTACGACCTCGAAGTCGATCCCTGGGAACAGAACAACCTCGCCCCTGCCGCCTCTCAGCCCGAAGTGCTCGCCCGGATGCAGAGCCTTCTGGAGAGATTCCGGGCCGAACATCCGCTTCGGGGCCGCGCCGCTCCCCTGGCCGCCGGGGTTCATTCCCCGCGCTGAGCGGAAAGGACGGGCGTGTTTTGCCATTGCATCTTGCATTGAAGAGACGCCACCCATAGGGCAGGATCGGCTCTCCCCCCTCCTCCGGCTATGGTCACCATCAAGATACGAGACCTCCAAAAGCGCTTTGGCGACGTCGTCGCCCTTCAGAACGTGAACCTGCGAATCGAGGCGGGCGAGATCTTCTTTCTTCTCGGGCCGAGCGGTTGTGGGAAGACGACCCTCCTGCGTCACCTCGCGGGCTTTTACACGCCGAACCGCGGCACGATCCACTTCGACAACGACGACGTCACCCATCTCCCCCCTCGGAAGCGGCACACGGCGATGATGTTCCAGAGCTACGCTCTCTGGCCGCACATGAACGTCGCCAGGAACGTCGCCTTTGGTCTGGAGCAGCAGAAAGTGCCCAAGCCCGAGATCGAGGAGCGAGTCGGTCAGGCCCTGGAAACCGTCCGCATGCGTCGCTACGCCGAGCGCAAGATCAACGAGCTCTCCGGTGGCCAGCAGCAGCGGGTGGCCCTGGCCCGCGCGCTCGTCGTTCGCCCCCGCTGCCTGCTCCTCGACGAGCCGCTCTCCAACCTCGATGCCAAGCTGCGGCTGGAGATGCGCGGGGAAATCCGACGCGTCTGCAAGGAGTTCGGCCTGACCGCCATCTACGTGACCCACGACCAGAAGGAGGCCCTTTCCATCGCCGACCGCATGGCGATCATGAAGGACGGCCATCTTTTGCAGGTGGGCACCCCCGGCGAAGTCTACCGCCACCCTCGCAGCGTCGACGTCGCCACCTTCATCGGCGAGGCGAACCTCCTCGACGGCACCATCGACGGAGAGTCGAGCTACCCGGGCGAATGGCTGGTCAGCACGGACGAGGGCAACTTCCGAGGACGAATCAGCGATCCCGACTGGACCCCCGTCATCGGCCAGCCAGTCACGCTCTCGGTCCGGCCCGAAGGCACGACGCCCTCCGACGGCCCCGCTCAGCTCAATGGAATTTCGGGCGAGATTTCCGACATCGTCTATCTCGGCGAGATCGCGCAGTACTCCATCACCACCTTGGGCGGCATCGTCTTCCGAGCCTCCGAGCTCAACCCGATCGGACCCCGTGGTAAGATCGGAGACCCCCTTCACCTCCGCGCCGACTCTCAGGACGTCGTCATCCTTCGCCGCGGCTAGAGGTCCGAACGCATGATCGACTGGGCCCAGAACAACCGAATCGGGATCATCGTCATCCTGGCTCTGGCCGTCATTCTCATGGCGCCTTTTGCGTTGCGTCCGCGCGAGGGACGGATCAGCCGCGACACGGAGAGGCTGGTCATCATCAGCCCGCACAACGAAACGATCCGCAGCGAGTTCGGGGCCGCCTTCACCCGTCACATGAAGGAGACGCAGGGTCGCGATGTCGTCATCGACTGGCGCACCCCGGGTGGCACCTCGGAGATCACCAAGATCCTCAACAGCGAGTTCATCGCCGCCTTCGAACACTACTGGGACGATCAGGAATATGACGGCTGGACCGAGGTGGCGACGGTTTTCAACGACCGCAAGCTCCCCCCGCCCGAGCCCGGCGCCTCTGCCAACCCGGGCCAGACCGCGCGGCAGCTGTTCCTCAACAGTAGCGTCGGGATCGGGATCGACCTCTTCTGGGGTGGCGGATCCTACGACTTCCAGAAGCAGGCCGGGAAAGGTCACCTCGTGGCTGCCGACCCGAGCGGGAGGTACGGCATCGCCGCCCTCGCCAAGGAAAAGCCCGAGTGGTTTACCGAAGAAATCATCCCCGCCAGCTTCAGCGGCGAGACCTTTTACGACCAGGGTCATCGCTGGGTCGGAACCTGCCTTTCCTCCTTCGGCATCTGCTATAATTCGGACAGCCTCGAACGGCTCGGAATCACCGAAGCCCCCAGCACCTGGGCCGACCTCGCCGATCCCCGCTACTTCGGACAGATCGCCCTCGCCGATCCCAACAAGAGCGGCTCGGTGACCAAGGCCTTCGAGATGGTCCTGCAGCAGGCCCTTCGTGAAGCCGTCGAGGACTCCATATCGCGGCCCGCACCCGAGGGCATGTCCCCCGAACAGGTGGAGCGACGCGCGCTGGCCGAAGGCTGGCGCCAGGGCATGGCTCGGATCCAGAAGATCACCGCCAACGCACGCTACTTCACCGACTCCTCGACCAAGATCCCCCTCGACGTCGCTCAGGGCGACGCCGCGGCCGGCATGTGCGTCGATTTCTACGGTCGCACCTACAACGAGATCCATCGCAAGAGCGACGGCAGTTCGCGGATCAACTACGTCATGCCGGAAGGCGGCTCCTCTCTCACGGTGGACCCCGTCGGCCTGCTGCGAGGCGCACCCCATCCGGAACTCGCCCATGCCTACCTGCGCTTCCTGCTTTCCAAGGAAGGACAGCGCCTGTGGAACTATCGGCCGGGCACGCCCGGCGGACCGGAAAAGACAGCCATCCGCCGCCTTCCGGTCCGGCGCGACATGTACGGCCCCGAGGAGACCAAGCACTTCTCCGATCCCGAGGAGCTCCCTTACCAATCGGGGAAGAGCTTCACCTACGAAGCGGAATGGACCTCCTCCGCGTTCGACTCGATCCGCTTCATCATCCGGCTCATGGCGATCGACAGTCATGAGGAGCAGCAGGAGGCGTGGAAAGCCATCATCGATAGCGGGATGTCGCCACGCGGACTCGAAATCTTCTCCGACCTCAGCATCGTCAGCTACGAAAAGGCGACGAGCGACTTCGCCAGGATCCTTCGCAGCGGCAACAAGCGCGAGCAGGTGGAGACGGCCCGCTCTCTTGGCGACCTGTTCCGATCGCTCTATGCCGACTCGATCCGCGCTTCGCGGATGGAAGGGCGTTAGGGGGAATGGTGCTTGGTGAAGCCAAGAATGGCTTTTTTTCATGCAGGCTGGTGGAGGATTTGTCGACCGCGGTAGGGCGTGGGCCTCCGGACCCGCCGAAGGGAGCGCCCAGCGACCTGAAAAGAAGAAAGAGGTTTGAGGTGCGGTGAGAATGCCTGAATAGCCCTGAATACTTGGCTTTGCGGGCGATTTGGCGACTGGGGGAGGTTTGAGGTCGCGGAGGCCGATTCGGGCGCTTTGGAGGGTGGTTTTATGTGAAACTAGGTTTCATAACTGGGCTCGCGCCGACTGTGCCAGACCCTTTCAATGGCGATGCTTCGCTCTTGCATGGCTCGTGCCTGGCTCTTGAGGAAGGAGGTGGCACGCTCGACTTCCTTGGCTTCGGCCTCAAGAGTGAGACGATACCCCTTCTGGCCTCCTATGACCTGTCCACGGCTCGCGTGTGCGATTGCTCTTGTGCGGCGTGGTGCCCATCCAAGGTCTTCTTCGATTGATCGAGCGAGCACCCAATTCTTTCCCATGAGGTAGCTGACAAGGGCGCGGACCTCGTCTTCATGTGAAGGTCCGCTGGGGAATTCTAGGTGGAGCTGGCGGGGACTCATGCTACCGCCCAAGATACCGATTTTTCCTAGCGACTCTGATCGTGGTCGATTGCCTGGTACAACGGCACCTTCTCCATTGATGACATTTGCTCGAAAAGCCTTCTGGACCGATCGATTTCCTGATCTGATCGCTCGTCGTCTTCGGGTTCTTCTGGATACTCTGAGGGCTCATTCTGATCGACTTCAGACCGAGAGCGCTCGAAGAGTTCGTTTGTGACGACGAAGGCGAGCCAGAAGTCCTTTTTCTGCGACCTGTGGTTCCGCTCCGCCCGTTTCAACTCGTCTCGAAGCCGGGCGATCTCTCTCGAGTTTTTACGGCACGCCTCGCGATATTGTCGCC
>ENA-ORXT01001702-ORXT01001702.1-marine-metagenome-genome-assembly--contig:-NODE-1702-length-28399-cov-3.626933_pt1 | contig 28399 bp, 20 predicted proteins | sample MGYA00237868_ERZ511482 | MGnify/ENA metagenome assembly ERZ511482 | reverse complement strand
GACGACGGGGCAGGTTACAGTCTGCTCACCATGCGAGAGGTGCTCAGTAGTACCTACGCCGTGGCGCTGACGGTGCTCAGTGCCTGCCATACGGGCGGCGGCCCCATTCAGACGAGTGAGGGGATGCAGTCCATCGGCCGGGCGTTCACGGCGGCGGGTAGCCGCGCCACCCTCACCAGTGCCTGGGAGGCGGCAGATGAATCCACCCACGACATCCTCATCGCTTTCTTTGACCAGCTGGCGGGTGGAAAAACCAAAGATGTTGCCCTCCAGCGTGCCATGACGAATTATCTCGATCAGGCCAGCCCCGCCCAACGACAGCCCCTGAATTGGGCGCACCTGGCGGTCACCGGGGAGTTGAGTCCGGTAGGTAGTAGATCTGGCTGGTGGATGTGGTTAGCGGGTGGAGGCGTTTTGCTTGTTCTCGCTGGCTTATGGTGGGGACAGAAGAGAAAAGCATAATGCGGGCGCAACCGCAGGTGCAGGGTTTTGCTAAGGTTCGTCTCCCCCACCCTTTGCTTTTCCAACCTCCTCTGCACCTGCGGTAGCGCCCAAATGAATACTAAGGGACGTGGGTGCTCTGTCGACAAAACGCCTTCATCCGTCCAAAGGCAAACCAGATGCGCAACGCAATCGTTACTTTAGCGTTTTCTACGAACAGAAACTACTATGTCTAAACTCGCGAAAGCCTTTGATACTATGGCCCAGGATGATGATCGCTTTGCTAACGTACTGATGAAAGCCCTTGAAGATAAAAACCTTGAAGGGTTTGACTATCTCGAATTTAAGCAATCCGTCGCCAAACTAATGGAAATTGGCATGGACCACGACACGGCACTGAAGGCTGCCTTCGCCACCGGCTCCACCGCCGGGCTGACGCTGGAAAAGCTGGTGAAAACTGCCAGATATTATACCGAAGTGCTGCAGGACGAGAAGTCAAAATTCATGAATTCCATGGAAAAGCACCTGATGAGCAACGTAGAGGGCAAGGCCAAGGAAACCGGTGAATTGAAAAAGAAAATTGCTAACTGGGAAGCCAAAATCGAGCAGCTCAAAGCAGAAGTAGAGAAAGCCAAAGCCCGGATCGATTCCGCCGACGAGCTCATCAGCACCGCTAAGAACAAAGCAAGCCTCAACCAAAAAGGCTTCGACGATGCACTGGACGTCATCACCTCCGCTATCCGTAAGGACGTGACGGACATTACGCGGGTGTTGGGGTAGGTATTCAGGTTGCAGGTTGCGGGTTGCAGGTTGAGAGCCGTCGGCCCGATTCCCGAGGAACGAGGGTCGGTCCGCCGGCTTGATTAGCTACCCTGCTCGATAAATGTAGTTTTCAGTAGTGTGTATAACCAAATGCACGGACGAGCTGAATCTACCTGTCTCAACTCCTTAACCAGCATTCAGCGGACAGCATACAGGCTGCATTGCACTGAACGCTGTATGCTGTCCGCTGAAATTCTTGTCGATGAAGGTTCGCCTGGCACCTGGTTGCGCATTTGGCTATACACACTTTTCAGCAACTCCTAAAACCTCTCTCCCTCCCAACCGTTATCTTAGCCCTCACTTTCGCAAAACGATTCCAATGGCAGAGTTCCCCCCTGATGCAGTGACTAAGAAGTCTTTCTGGAAACGCCCCGAGGGCGTTACGGGCTTGTTGTTTCTGGCCGCTTTACTGGGCGGAGGAGCGTTATTGGTCTCCACTTTCTGGGGAGTAATCCTGCCCTTCATTACGACCACCATCGGCATTGTGGTTTCTCTGGCGGTACTGGGGATGATTCTTTTTGCCGTGCTCGATCCACGGACACGGGCATTGTTCGGTTACATGTATAAAAGCGCAATGCGCAGTGTGACGGGGCTTTTCGTCAACATCGACCCCATCGGGATTCTGAAGAGCTACATCGAAGAACTGGAGGGCAACCTCACCGAGATGCGCAAGCAGATTGGTAAATTACGGGGGCAGGTTCGCCACCTGAAAACCCTGGTGGAAACGAACGAATCAGAAATAGGAAAGCAGCTTAAGCTGGCCAAACTTGCCCGGGAGCGCGGTAAGAAGCAACAGATGATTCTGAGCAGCCGGCGGGCCGCCAGACTGAAAGAAAGTAACGAGAAGTACAATGTGCTGCTCACCAAGATGGACGTTCTTTACCGTGTGCTGGACCGGATGCACCAAAACTCCGAAGTACTGCTGGAAGACACCCGCGACCAGGTGGACCTGAAAATCATGGAACGTAAAACGATCCGTGCCAGCCACGGCGCAATGTCCTCAGCTATGTCCGTCATCAACGGCAACCCCGACCAACGGGCCATGTTTGACGCAGCGATGGAAAACATTACCGAAGACGTAGCTAACAAGGTGGGCGAAATGGAACGGATGATGGAACTGTCCAATGATTTCATGTCTTCCGTTGACCTGCAAAACGGTGTTTTTGCCGACGAGGGCCTGCGCATGCTCGAGGAGTGGGAACGCAAGAGTGAGCTCATGCTTGCCGGTGGCCACATCGAGGTCTCCGGCGCGGCGACCAAAACCTCCGCAAGCGAGGGGCTCGATCTCGACTCCATCCCGCAGCGGGAAAAGGACATCCAGAGCAGAGGCAAAGGGGGCACGGGCTACGACAGCTTCTTCGACTAAATAAAGTATGGACATTCGCGCCCAAATTCTTTCCGCTCATTCCCGGGCCAACGCGGACCTGGTCCTTAACTACGTACTTGATGACAAAGGCCGGGTGAAGCCCCTGATGAAGCTTTTCCTCGGCGAAGAATACCGGGTGGCCCAGCGACTGGCGATGGTGGTCGGTGATCTCGGCCGCCTCCGCCCGGCGTGGTTACACCCCTGGCACGAGCCAATGATTGCGGCAGCCAATGCTCCCCTCCACGATTCGGTGAAGCGCAACGTTTTGCGGTATTTCTCTGAGCTTCCCCTAGGCGCCGTGGGCGAAGAACAGGAAGGTGAATTACTGGACGTCGCATTTCGCCTGTTCGAAAGTCCGCTGGAAGCCGTGGCCATCCGGGTATACGGTATGCAGATTGTGGCGAATTATGCCGAGCACTTCCCGGAGTTGAAAGACGAGCTTCGGGCCGTCATTGAAATCACCATTGCAGAAGGAGCTACGCCAGGGTTCAGAAGCCGGGGGCAGAAGATATTGAAGAGGCTGTAGTTTATTCCAGCCGCAGCCAATCCAGTTCCAGCTTAAAGTCCTGCTCCTTTTTATTGCCGATCAGGATGGCAATTTCCGAGAGCATCTCGGCCGGGTAATTTTCCATGTTCAGCGACCTCCCCCTGAACTGAGGCTCCATTGACTTAAGGTCAAGTTCAATCTCTTCCCAGGCTCCGGAGGTATCAAAGTAGGTAACGTAGGAGTGTCGGTCGTTGTCGCTGGTTTTAGTCCTGAATTGATAGCGCTTGCCATCGCCTTTGAGCCGCAGGCGGACTTTGGTATTCCCCTCAATCCTGATGGTCGGGATCCGGTACCGCAGGGAGCTGAAGCCACCGTTGTTCTCCAGAGAGACCCGGCCACTGTATTCTCCATGACCGGCTTCGTTGAGGCGGAAATGCCCGTCGGAGCGGCCGCCCATTACGGTGTCATCAACGGTTCGCCAATCTGAAATATCACTTTGGGGGGTAAAGTCAAAAAGGGTCATTGGGGGATTTTGTACGTTGAGAAAAATCAGATAGAGTAACAAATGCATATTCGTCTAACCCGAATTGCCCCAAAGAGGTTCTGGTGAGTCTTTTACTACCTTGTCGTACGAAAATTGTGCAAACCTGCATCACCTCCAAAATGTGGTAGACATGCCGCCGCCGACTGAAGTCGGTGCTGTGCTACGAAGCTCTACGAGCTATCTCGTTCATGCATTAAAGGAATCATCTGCCCCACCTCCAAAATGCGGTAGCCCTACCGGACTGGAATGCCGCCGACTGAAGTCGGTGCTGTGCTACGAAGCTCTTCGAGCTATCTCATTAGAGCAGTAAGAAATGACCATTCACACCTCCAAAATGCGGTAGCCTACCAGACTATCAAACTACAAGACGACCAACATGCTCTCCCTCCCCCATCTCTACGTAGCCCCCAGCGACCTCGGTGGCCGCGGTGTATTTACCGCCCGGGAGATTCCGGCGGGAACGATCATTGAATTGGCGCACGTTGTACTGCTGTCAGCTGAAGACCGTACCGTCATTCACGAAACCCACCTTCACGATTATTACTTTCAATGGGATGGCGACCGGGCCGCAATTGCGCTCGGCTTGGGCTCTCTTTACAACCACGCCGATGCTGCCAACGCTGCTTTTGAGCTGGATTACGACTTCGAACAAATCCGGTTTACGGCCCTGATGGACATCGCCGCCGGAAGTGAAATCACCATAGACTATCGCCTGGGGGACCCGGAGATGGAGTTGTGGTTCACGACCTAGCCTAACACTGCTTTCGCCGTGTATTACCCTGCACCCGCGCTCCGGTGCCCTGAAAAAATGTCAGTCTAATCCGCAAAACACCTGACGAAATTACCGATGCGTCCTCCGGGCACTGGCTTTGCTATGTTTAATGCGCAATGCTGACGAACCATAAGCGCTGGTCGCTCCGTTTCAATAGTGTTGCTGATTACTTGACAACCATCCGCCTGACGCGGAGATAATAAAACATCGTTATTGCTGTGGCCGGGTTCGTTAAAAAGCTGAAATTCAGCCTGATAACAGCAGAGGAATTTCAGCTTTTATGCACTCAATCCACCCACACCAATAGCGATAAAATAATAAGCTATGAATTTCAATAACTTCACCATAAAGTCTCAGGAGGCTTTGCAGCGAGCGGGAGAGATCGCGCTCGGCAACGGGCAGCAGAACATCGAGCCCGGGCACCTGCTGAAGGCTATTTTTGAGATTGACGAGAACGTAACGCCCTTTTTATTCAAGAAAATGGGGGCAAATCTCAGCGCCGTAAAGCAGGCAACAGACAGCATTGTAGCTGGCTACCCAAAACAATCAGGCGGGCAACAGATGCTTACCCGACTGGCGGCTGAAATGGTACAACACGCCAACGTAATTGCCCGCGAAATGGGAGACGAATTCGTTTCCCTCGAACATATTTTGCTGGCTGCGCTGAAGGTCAAAGAGCAAGCTACTCAGGTACTCCGCGATTCCGGCGTGAACGAAAAAATGCTGAAAAAAGCCATCGAGGAGCTGCGGCAGGGCAAGAAGGTGACTTCCAACTCCGCCGAAAACAGCTACAACTCCCTGGAAAAATACGCCATTAACCTCAACGAGCAGGCCCGCAAGAATAAGCTTGATCCGGTCATTGGCCGCGACGAGGAAATTCGTCGGGTACTGCACATTCTTGCCCGCCGGAGTAAGAACAACCCCATCCTTATCGGCGAACCCGGCGTCGGTAAAACCGCCATTGTTGAAGGCCTCGCCCACCGGATTGTGAACGGTGATGTTCCCGAAGACCTCCGTGAAAAAGAACTCTGGAGTTTGGATATGGGCGCCCTCATCGCAGGTGCAAAGTACCAGGGCGAGTTCGAGGAACGCCTGAAGGCTGTCATCAATGAAGTGACCCAGGCCGACGGACAAATCTTCCTCTTCATTGATGAGATTCACACCCTCGTCGGAGCAGGCAAGGGACAGGGCGCGATGGACGCCGCCAACATCCTCAAGCCCGCCCTGGCGCGCGGTGAACTCCGCGCCATCGGTGCCACCACCCTGGCGGAGTACCAAAAGTACTTCGAAACCGACAAAGCCCTGGAACGCCGCTTCCAGCAGGTTAACGTAGCCGAACCCAACGAGGAAGACGCGATCTCTATTTTGCGCGGTCTCAAGGAGCGCTACGAGACGCACCACAAGATCAATATCCTCGACGAAGCCGTCGTCGCCGCCGTCCAGCTCTCCGAACGCTACATCAGCGACCGCTTTTTGCCGGACAAAGCCATCGACCTCATCGATGAGGCGGCCGCTCGCCTCCGCATGGAAATGAACTCTATGCCAGCGGAACTGGACGAAGTAGAACGCAAAATCCGCCAGCTGGAAATTGAGCGGGAAGCCGTCAAACGCGAGAACGACGAGACCATGATGGACCGCATCGCAGCCGACCTCGCCAACCTCGAAGACCGCCGTAACGAACTCCGCGCTCAGTGGGAAACCGAGCGGGAAGTAGTGCTCGGCATCCAGCAGGCTAAAGAGCGCATTGAACAGTTAAAAACGGATGCGAAGCAGGGCGAACGCGCCGGTGACTTCAGCCGCGTAGCGGAGATTCGCTACGGTCTCATCCCCGAAGTAGAGCAGGAACTGGCGGGCTTCAACGATCGGCTGATTGAAATGCAGGCTGACAACAAAATGCTCGTTAAGGAAGAAGTTGATGCTGAAGACATCGCCGAAATTGTAGCGCGCTGGACGGGCATCCCCGTCACCCGTATGCTCCAGAGCGAGCGGGAAAAACTGCTGCGACTGGAAGAAGAACTCCACGCCCGCGTAGTAGGGCAAACCGAAGCCGTTGAAGCCGTTGCCGATGCTATTCGACTTAGCCGCACCGGCCTCAGCAGTCAGGATCGGCCCATCGGGAGTTTCCTCTTTCTGGGTACTACCGGCGTCGGTAAAACCGAGCTGGCCAAAGCCCTGGCGGAGTACCTGTTCAATGATGCAGACATGATGACGCGCATCGACATGAGCGAATATCAGGAAGCCCACGCCGTGAGCCGGCTGGTGGGTGCCCCTCCCGGATACGTCGGCTACGACGAAGGCGGGCAGCTGACCGAAGCCGTACGGCGCAAGCCCTACTCGGTCGTCCTGCTCGACGAGATCGAGAAGGCGCATCCCGATGTGTTCAATACGCTGCTGCAAGTGCTCGACGATGGCCGCCTGACCGACAATAAAGGACGGATGGCCAACTTCAAGAACAGCATCGTCATCATGACCTCCAATATTGGCTCTGATTTGATCCGGGAAAAGTTTAGCCGGATCGACGGAAATAACGAAGAAGAGATTGTGGAGGAAACCAAAGAGCAGCTTTTCAACGTACTTAAGCAAACGGTGCGTCCGGAATTCCTCAATCGCATTGATGATGTAGTGATGTTTCGTCCGCTCAGCCGTGGAGATATTCGGCAGATCGTGGAGCTTCAGCTTCATGAAGTGACTGAGCAACTGGCCGGGCAGGATATTCTCCTCACCGTTGCGCCGGAAGCGATGGACTGGCTCGCCGCCGAAGGCTATAACCCGGAGTTCGGTGCCCGGCCCTTAAAGCGGGTCATTAAGAAACGGGTGCTACGGCAGCTGTCGAAGCAGATGCTGGCGGGCGACATTGAGCCCGGCAGCCAGCTAGTGCTGGACGTTTTCGACGACGTGGTCGTCTTCCGTAAAGCCCGGGAAACCGAGCGGGTAGCGGAAACGGTCTAAAGATATAATGAGTGTTTTAGTGTGTGTTATCGTGGCCGGGAACCTTTGGTTTCCGGTCTTTTTAATGCCCGTTTGGGGCGCGGGACCGCAGGTGCAATGCCCCCCGTCGGCGCTCCGCGCCAGCCCCCAAAAGGGGGACGTAAAAGGAGCAATGAAAGACCAACCGTCATTCGCAACCCTCTCGCCTCATCAACGTTATCTCCCTATGTCAGCCAACAAAAAAATAGTCGTCGCCATCGGCGGAAGCAGCGGAAGCCTCTACGCCAAGCTCCTCCTCGACCGCCTCGTGACTATGAAAGACCAGTGGGAAGCCGTCGGCGTCGTCATGACCGGCAACGGGAAGGTCAACTGGGAACTGGAGTTGGGCCCCTTCGATGCCTCCGTCTATCCCTTTGACTTTTACGAGAAGAACGACTTCAACGCTCCCTTCGCCTCCGGCTCCGCGAAGTACGACACTATGCTCGTCTGCCCCTGCAGCATGGGCCTGATGGCGCGCATCGCTACTGGCGTCAGCCAGGACCTCATCACCCGTGCCGCAGACGTCGTGCTGAAGGAGCGCCGACGCCTCATCGTTGTCCCCCGTGAAACGCCACTGAGCCTGATCCATTTACGCAATATGGTTACCATCACCGAAGCTGGCGGCATCATCTGCCCCGCCATCCCGAGCTTTTACTCGGGCGCAGAAACCAAGGAAGAAATCGCCCTGACGGTGGTGGACCGGGTGCTGGATCTGGCGGGCTTTGAGTTGGATGCTTATCGTTGGGGGGAAAAGCCGGAGGCTTTTTAGACGGCTACGCCTTGTAGACGCTGCGCTTTTAGACGAAAAACGCGCTTTGCTTGTTTTTCTTTTAGACGTCGCTGCGCTCCTTTTAGACGCCTTCGGCTTTTAGTCCTAAAAGCACGTAGTGCGTCTAAAAGGGAAAAGAGCGGAGCGACTTTTCTCGTCTAAAAGCGCGAAGCGCGTCTAAAAGGGTAGAGCGAAGCGATTTCCCGTCTAAAAGCACGCAGTGCGTCTAAAAGAGAAAAGAGCAAAGCGAATTTTCTCGTCTAAAAGCCGCAGGCGCCTCCCTTCGTCGATCTTAACATCAATTTCATCGTTAAATAATTTTTGGGTGCAACCCCGGGCAGACCTTTGTCGTCAATTAAGTACAAAGCATTTAACCCACTGTTTATCAATCCAATAACCCAGTACAATGAAAAAGCTGATTTTTTCCGTTCTCGCATTATTCCTTTTAGCTTCTGCCCCTGCCTTCGCTAATTCCACCAACCCCCACGAGCCACTCATCGTGCGCAGCCAGATAGCGGAGGGCGGACTGGAAATTATCCTGGCAAACCTGGAGCAGGAAACAACAACCATCTCACTCACCAGCCTGGACCGTAAAAAGAAGGTCTTCACCGACCTGATTCGCAAGCACAACGGCTACAGCTACAAGCTCGACCTGGAGAAATTGAAGATGGGCCGCTACTTACTCGCCGTTAAAAAAGGCGATGTTACCCGCCAGCAAGTCATCCTCATCTCCAAAGACGGGATGATGTGTAGCGACTGGAAGTAACAACTACCAATCCCTAACTTAGGGTAGAAATGAGCAAGTTCTCTATTGGGCGTAAACCAAACATGAGTCATCCCTAATTTTGGGCAGAGATGATTGAGTTTTGTACAATATCGCAAGACTTTTAGCGGTCAGCGATCAGCATTCAGGCCAAACGGCTCTAAATACTGATCGCTGATCGCTTTTTTACTCCCCCACCGTCCGCTCCGCTGCCACTACGGCAGCAACGTTGAAAACCCCAAGTACCCGCTCTCCACTATCCACGTCAAAAACATTACCCGGGGAGCTCACTACGGGAATGTCAAAGAGCCCACTACCGCCGTTAATTACCTGCTCTCCGGCAACGCTCAGGAAAAAGTATGCCTCCGGACTTAAAGACCATATTTCCACGGCTACCTTTTCACCCTCTTGCAGCGGAATCTGTGCGCCATTATCATCTGTTTTATTGATACTGAAGCGGATGGGAAAGATGAAGGTGATGCCGTCCGTCTCCGTCCCCGGATCAAAGGTGGCATCGAAGGCCACGTTGAGCTCGAAGGGGCGGAGCAGCAGGGTATCGTTGATCGTCGTCCGGATGAGGTAAGCATCACCAATACCAACCTGGTCCCTGGCAAAAATCTGGGCATAGATACCTTCTTCCAGCCCCAGGGAAGCTTCTTCGAACTGGAAGCTGATGGAGTCCAGCAGTGCCGTCCGATTCATGGAGGTAACGGAAGCGTACTGCTTGTCTCCCCGCTGGATGCCAAGGCCGAACTCCATGCCAACCTCCCCGATGGTTTCGCCGGGGGCGGGCGTCCATACGTAGCGGCCTTCGCCTTCGTCTTCGAAGACAAAGCAATTGCTCGTCGGGGTACCGTCCTGTGTTTCACAGACGATGACCTGCGCGCCGGTAACCAGCGTCGGCAGGCGATTATCGTAATAATCCTGGCTTTCGGTCAGGAGGATAGTTTGCGGCTCCGGTTTATTCGTCAACCAGGCTTCCACCACAAGTTCAGGCTCTTCAAAACGACTGGGCAGGTCTACTGGGTCAGTGCAGTGAAAGAGAGTAATGGAGAGTGTCAGGAGTAGGAGAGCTTTTCTCATGGTCCTGTTTAGGGTGCTGCTAAAACTCCCTCCCCAACCCCTCCCCACGGGGGAGGGGCTTTCGGAAAACGCTTCGCGTTTTTGATACTGCATATTGTGGCATTTTACTATTACCTTCCATTGCTCCTTGACCTCTCCCCTTTGGGGGCTGGCGCGGAGCGCCAACGGGGGGCATTGCACCCGCGTTCGCGCCCAAAGGAAGCTCTGAATGGTTTACTTGAATTTAAAGTTATAGCTCACGCTGGGAATGAAGTTACCGATCACACTCAGCTTATTGGCCTCGGTCATGATGGGCTGGCCAAGCAGCGGCCGACCCTCACTCTGAGTACCGGAAACGGTGAAGGCGTTGCGGCGATTGTAGAGATTGTACACCCCAAATATCCACTGGCCCTGCCAGCGTTTATTGGCTTTCTCCTTGTTCGGGTTGAGCGTCATGGAAACGTCGAGACGATGATAATCCGGAATACGGAAGTTGTTCCGTTTACCGTCTTCCACGTGCGGGATAAAGTAACCCAACTGGTAATAACCAGCGCTGGCCAGCGTGACCGGCGTACCGGTGTTGTACACGAAGGTGGCGCTAAAAGTGATTCGTTCGTTGAGGTCGTAAAAGCCCGTCACATTGAAGTTATGCGTCTGGTCAAAACGGCTGGGGTACCACTCATTGTTGTTCACGCCGGGCGTAAGCCGCTCGGTGCGGGCCAGGGTATAACTGATCCAGCCGTTAAAGCGGCCCTTCACTTTTTTGAGCTGAAACTCCGCCCCGTAGGCGCGGCCATCGCCTTCCACAATTTGCCCTTCCACGAGCTCATTGAGCACCAGGTCAGCGCCGTCTACGAAGTCGGCCAGCTGTTTGAAGTCCTTATAGTAGGTCTCGAAGCTGCCCTCGTACATATTGTCCTTGAAATTCCGGAAGTAGCCGATGGCAAACTGATCCGCCAGCTGGGGGTCGATATTATTCGTGCTCGGCGTCCAGATGTCCAGCGGGATCGAAGCCGTCGTGTTACTGAGCAAGTGGATGTACTGGGCCGTCCGCTGGTAGCTGGCCTTGAACGAGCTCGTAGGAGAGAGCTGCAACTGCAGTGCCGCCCGGGGCTCCAGGTTAATCCAGCTTTCAATCGTTTCCCCTCGTTCGGAGTTCCGGAAACCGGTGACGGGCCTGGCGAAGCCTTCGGCCGGAGCTTCCCCGAACTCATAAATCCGCCGTCCGCCCAGGTAGGCAAAATGGCTAAGGCGCAGGCCGTAATTCAGCTTTACCTTATTGTCAAAAATGGAGAGTTCGTTCTCGATGAAGACGCTCGATTCCGTCGCCCATTGGTTAGCCACGGAGATGTCAATCTCCACCCCGTCACTCACCGCTACGGCATTGGCCGGTTCAAAACGATAGTAGATGCCCTGACCGCCAAAGCGGAGGATATTTTCCGGCGTAATGAAGTAGCTGAATTCCGGCTTCGCACTCAGGTTAACGATGCTCGCGTTCCAGTCGAAGGCGTCTTCTTCTGGGTCATCACCGAAGAGGATGGCGTAGTCATAGTCGCTGTAGTAAAGCGTCAGGTTGCTGAACAAGCGGTCGTTGAACAGGTGATTCCAGCGGAGGGTCGTGGTGGTGTTGCCCCAGTCAAAGCCGCCCGCGTCGCTGGGCCGGAAAACGTCTCGCCCGAGATAACCGGACAGAAAAACCTGGTCTTCATCGCTGAAGCGGTAGTTGGTCTTCAGGGTAAGGTCGTAGAAATTTAGTTTTGTTCCGTCCAGATCTCCCGACAGGAAGGGAGCGGCCAGCACATCGATATAGGACCGGCGGCCCGCCACGAGAAAAGACGACTTGTCCTTCACAATAGGTGCCTCCAGGCTGAGGCGGCTGAAGATGGTACCGATGCCACCCTGGGCTTCGAATTGTTTGTTGTTGCCCTCCTTCATCCGCACGTCGAGAATGGACGACAGGCGACCGCCGTAACGGGCAGGGATGCCTCCTTTGTACAGTTTCACGTTTTTCACCGCATCGGGGTTAAATACCGAGAAGAAGCCGAACAGGTGGCTGGAATTGAAAACCGGAGCCTCGTCCAATACTACCAGGTTCTGATCGATGGAGCCGCCACGAACGTTGAAGCCCGCGGCTCCTTCCCCCACCGAGGTTACGCCGGGGAGTAGCTGGATGGAGCGCAGCACGTCTACCTCGCCGAGCAGCGCCGGGAGGCGCTCGATGGTACCCATGTCGAGGTTCTCAACGCTCATCTGCACTTCACGAACGTTCTGGTCTTCTTCTTCGGCGGTAACGACAATTTCGTTGAGCAATGTCCCCGCTTCGGCCAGTTCAAAGTCGACGGTGAAGTTGCCGATCAGTTCGACCTCCTTACGCTGGTCCTCGAAACCGAGGTAGGAAGATACCAGGGTATAGTTGCCGGGGTCTACCGTCAGGGAATAGAACCCGTATTCGTTGGTCGTCGTCCCTTTGGTCGTTCCGTTCAGGAAGACGGTGGCACCGATCAGGGTCTCGCCATTGGTGGCGTCCCGGACGTAACCCTTGACGGTTACCCGCGTCTGGGCGGCGAGGCTGCCCGCCATTACGAAGAGCAAGGCATAAAGGAGTAAAAGTCGTTGCATTAAGCTGAATTTTGGGGTCGGTATCTGTAATACGTTCCAGAATGCGTTTTCGATGGTGAAAAAGTGCTTTTTGATTGTAAAAAGGGGCAAATTGTAAAAAGGCCCCTGGGAATGGCCTTTAAAAACCACCTAGAGGAAAGGATTCAGGGGGTTCTTAACATACGGCGCGGACGCTTCGGCAGGCTCAGCGGGGCCCGCAGGTGCAGGGTTTTTCCCTTTTCGGGCCTGGGGCCCGTTCCCAAAGGGAAGGAGAGATACAACTGCTTCTCTTTTTCCGGAGGAGTCGGAGGAGAAAAAGAGAAGGAGGAGAGACTTGCAGGAAAGTAAAAACCGGTGCTAAAATTACATTGCCAACACACCCTACTACTCCCTCACCCTTTCCGCAAACTCCGCCATCCCCACCCGCTCCACGAGCCGGCCACCGAGGGAAGCTCCGCTGCCCAGTTCCCGCTTAAACTCGACGAGGCCAAGGCCTTTGGCGTAGATTTCGTAGCCGGAGAACTGGGGGCTAATGTCGCCGTCTTCGGGGTCACGGAGGCTTACTTCGCCTTCCAGGTGGAAGAGCAAAGCATCGTAGGTGTCCCCGAGTACGGAGATGGTGGTGTCCCTGGCGAAGCGCCGGTTCAGGCTCACGTAGTTTACGGCGTCCGGAGCGTCGGGCATGCTGAATTTGATGCGGTAGCCGTAGGGCGTTGTCGTCTCTTCATCGAGGTAAAAGGGGAAGGCCCGGTCGTAGAGAATTTCCGTCTTCACTTCGGTGGCGATTCCGGTACTGTCCGCAGGCAGCAGGCTAAGGGCACGCAAATAAATGCCGTCATTCCGGATCTCTTCGCGGCTCTGCTGCGCGGGGGAAAGGTTATCGTTGTAGCGGGTGACGCTGAGGTGCAGGGCCGTATCCACGTCCACCCCGAGGTAATACCAGTATTCCAGCTCAGGGCCGGGCAGAGTACCGGTGTTCTCGTAGGCGTAGACGAGGCCGTCGGTTAGGTCCCGGGCGGGGAAATAGTAGTTGCGGATGTCTCTGCGTCCGTCGCAGGAGGCCATCAGAGTAACAAACAAAAAGAGTGACAGGGTGCGAAAAATCATAATCGGGTAAGGGGATTTAATCATAAAAATAGCTCGTTACGTTTTCGCAACAGACTCGCCCGACCGCCTTCGCCAGGCACTGTCGCGCCGCCTACGAGCGTTCCGCCGAGCGATTGCTGCCTCACTTCCCCACTCTTCAACGTACGGCAGCCCAAAATACTAACGTACCATAAGACCAAAGCACTAATCACCGCTCATACCCAAATCGCTTCAGCGCCGATTCATCATCCCGCCAGTCTTCCTTAATTTTTACGTGGAGCTCCAGGTATACTTTGCGTTGCAGAAATTCTTCCATTCGCTTGCGGGCCTGGCTGCCGAGTTCTTTGATCGCCTTACCGCCCTTGCCGATCAGGATGGGTTTTTGGCTCTTGCGGGAAACGTAGATGAGGGCGGAGATACGGGCCAGTTCCACGCCGGCCTTGGTGGTCGTGTCTTCAAAGCTCTCGATGTCTATTTCTACAGAGTAGGGGATTTCCTGATGATACTGGGTCAGGATCTGTTCGCGGATGATCTCGGAGACGAAGAAGCGTTCCGTGCGGTCGGTCAATTGGTCTTCGGGAAAGTATTGCGGTCCTTCGGGGAGCATTTCCACGATGTCGGCCAGTAGCTCCGGCACGCCGTCTCCCTTCAGGGCGGAGATTTCGTAGATGCGGTCGGGTTTCAGCCACTTTTTGAACTGCTTTTGCAGGCGATTGAGGGTGTCCGCCTCCGTGATGTCCGACTTGTTGAAGACGAGGTAGAGGGGAAATTTCGAGTGTCGCAGCTTCCCCACCAGCATATCGTCTTCGCTGTATTCTTCCTGGGGGTCGATGAGGTAGATCATCAGGTCCGCGTCGTCAAAGCTGGTGTTGACGTAGCGGTTCATCATCTCCTGCATCTTGTAGTTCGGGTCTTCGATGGCGCCGGGGGTGTCAGAGAAGACGATCTGAAAGTCTTCGCCCGTGAGGATGCCGAAGATGCGATGACGCGTGGTTTGCGGCTTGGCCGTGATGATGCTCATGCGCTCGCCGACGAGGCCGTTCATGAGCGTTGATTTTCCGGCGTTGGGCCGGCCGATAATGTTGACGAAACCGCTTTTGTGCATGGGGGCAAAGATAGGGGTAGAAAATTCTCGATTCTCGATTCTTGATTCTCGATTTTTGATTTGGCCTGACACGGGCTATGCGGTAGCTGTTTTAGTGGCGCGGACGCAGGTGCAGGGGAAGGTAAATGGAGCAAGAGTGGCTTGTACAACTATTTGCAAGACCAAGTAGTGGGAAGCCCCTCGACTTCGCCCTCCACAGGGTCGGGCCTCGCTCGGGGACCGACTATCAAAGAGAGGCCGTCTGGGAATTTCGCCTAAGGCGAAATTCCCAGACGGCCATGGTCCGGTGCCCGGTCCCTGAGCGGACATCGAGTGACCGGAGGGAATCGACCGGCGAAGCCAGCCGCGAAGCCAAATGGAAGTCGAAGGGCATAAATCTGCAAACGATTATTTACATGAATTAGTCCTTCAAAAACTAAGTACACTACTTTAGGGTTACTCTTCGCTCTTTTACCGTCCTTTGCACCCGCGCTCCGGCGCCCCATTCTCCCATTCGGTATATTCACGAATTCAGGCATTCTCTCATCCACTCATTCCCTTTTGCGCGCATACATCCTCACCATCGGCGATGAAATTCTCATTGGCCAGGTTACTGACACCAACGCCACCTTCATGGCCAACGCCCTGAACGACGAAGGCTTCGAAGTCGTTGAACACCTTTCCGTTGCTGACACCCGCGAGGGCATCATGAGCGGCCTGATGCGGGCCACCGAAGCTGCTGACGTGGTGCTGGTCACTGGCGGCCTCGGGCCCACGAAAGACGACATCACCAAGCACGTGCTGGCTGATTTTTGCAACACCGAACTCGTTTTTCACGAAGAGAGCTGGAAGCGGCTGAAAAAAATCTACAAGCAGTTCGGGAAGAAGGCCGGCAAGCACCACCGCGTTCAGTGCGAGCTGCCCGCTACCGCTACCGTGCTGACCAACGAACGCGGCACCGCTCCCGGCATGTGGCTGGAGCTGGAGGGCAAAGTCATTGTCTCTATGCCGGGTGTCCCCTACGAGATGCGCTACCTGATCCGTAACGAAGTGCTGCCCCGTCTGCTGGAGTTCAACGGAGACGACAAGCGCCTCCGCGCGCTGACCATCCTCACCGCCGGCGCTGGCGAAAGCACCATCGCCGAACAGATCGAGCCCGTGGAGGACAGCCTGCCCGAGCACATGTCACTCGCCTATCTGCCTAACCTCGGCACCGTCCGCCTGCGGGTTACTACCCGCGGCACTGACGAAGAGCGGATGAAGGCCGAACTGGAAGACGTGCGGATGCAGATCGAAGACATCATCGGAGACCTCGTTTACGGCTACGGCAAAGAAGACCTCGCCCTGGCCGTTCAGCGGCGGATGGAGGAGAAAAAGCTCACCCTGGCCACCGCAGAAAGCTGCACCGGTGGCAGCATCGCGGGCCTGATCACCAGTCACCCCGGCTCCAGCAGTCACTTTATGGGCAGCATCGTTGCTTACGACAATAAGGTGAAGAACAAAATGCTCGGCGTGCCCGTCAACATGATTCGTAAGAACGGTGCGGTAAGTGAGCCCGTTGTTAAGGCCATGGCCGAAGGCGCCCTCAAGAAGCTGGGCACCGACTACGCCATCGCCACCTCCGGCGTTGCCGGCCCCGGCGGCGGCACTAAAGACAAACCCGTTGGCACCATCTGGATCGCCGTTGCTGGCCCCGAAGGCACCACCGCCCGACTGCTCAGCTCAGGCAAAGACCGTAAGCGAAACATCACTTTTACGGTACATCAGGCACTTGATATGCTGCGGCGGGTGCTGGATGGGAAGGCGGTTAATTAGTTAATATCCTCTATTATAAATTTACCTGTTTTTATGCACGGACGGGGCTTGCCCCTACGGATACTTACGCTACCGTGTATTAATCCCTGTTTACCAACTCCTCCACTTCCCTGCGGGACAGCAGCTGATAACGCCCTTCCACCATCAGTCCGGCAGATTCAGGAATGGTGAGTAGTGCCAGATCTCCTTTCTCCCGTCCGGCAATGTGTCGGGAGAATCGTTCTTCGTAAGGGGCGAAAGTAGGGAAGCGCATCTCCCGCAGGCGAAGCCGGTCCGTAAGCAGGTAATCGATGTCCCACTCCTCCATGAAGGTGAGCAGTTGGTCCAGGCTGTCAGCCGGTGCCGCAAAGGCCCGCCACTCTGCTTCAAAGCGGGGCGTGATGTAGTCGTAGTACGCCCGGAAATAGAGGGCATGGCCCAGTTCACTACTAATGAACACGGATCGATTAGTGAACAAGGGTATAAAATCCGCCACCTGCGGCATGGTGGCAATCATGGCATTGGGCGGGGTGGTGCGCACGGCTTCAAAGATTAGGTTCTGTGGGCGCAGGTCAGCGTACCGCACGTTTTCCGGTGGCCGGTAGCGGTAGCCCCAGGAAAGCAGCACAAGGGCCAGAAAGCCCGCCACGAACCGTCGGGGCCAGCAATAATAAAGCCCGCCGGCCAAAAAGGTCAGTGCTCCGCCCGCCAGCAATCTCCAGGGGTAATTGACGTAGCGATCGGGCAAAAAGAGCATGGGCATCAGCTCCCGCGCCAGGAGGTACAACAGGCAGGTAGACGCCACGAAGGCAATTAGCCAAACGCCGAGCCGGGCCAGTCTTTCCCGGAAGGCGATTCCTAAGCCAAAAGCGATCAGAAAGCCCGTGTAAACAAAGTTGATGTGGTTGCCGAAGGCAAAGTAATTGCGCAGGAAATACCGCATCATGTTCTCCGGACGGGTATCCCTCAAATTACTGAAAGGAACCCGGCCATCAGCCCCGAACTCTGGCATATAGCGCATCGTATCATCGTCAAAGAACCCGCCTAAATCGGGGTGGTTCGCCACCCCGCGGCTGTGCAACCAGGCGATGCCCACGGCAACAATACCTCCACCGATAACGGGCAACCAGAACAACCACTCCACCGGGCCTGATGGCGAAAAGAACTGCCGCCATTGCCGGCGTTTCTCTCTGGGGTTGTCCAGCAGCCGGTACAGCGTCCATATCACCAGAACACCAGCGTTGATCAATAAAGTGGGTGGGTAAAAAAGGGCACAAAGCAGCAGCATGATGGCCAGCTGCCAGGGCCTGTTTCCTCTGACAAGGTAGTAGGTAAAGGCAGTCAGCAGCGGCACGCAGAAAGCCCGGGCGAGTCCGCCCAGTGATTCGGAAAGGTTGTAATGCGCGATGAGCAAACCACCCGCCAGGGCCAGCGCGAAGGGGAAAGCCCGCCGGAACATTGCCGCGCCATAAACCACAGTAAGCACCGTAAGCGGCAAGGGCAGCCAGGAGGAAATGGTTAGTGGATCAAAGAAGACCACCAGCAACCGTAGCAACGCGTAAAAGCCGAAGGGTTGAAATGCCCCGGAGGTCCGGGGATAAAAGCTGTCCGCCCATTCTGCATCAAATCGAATGGTATTCAGCCAAAGGTAGTGCTGCACCGCATCCTCGTGAAAATGATAGGGGTCCGTTATTATTGGCCAGTGGTAAACGAAGAAATATGCCAGAGATGCCCCGATGAGCAGTAGCCATTCGCGGGTGTAGAAGGATTGGTTTTTTACCGGGAGTGGTGGCATGGGGTAAAGGTTGGAAGTTTCGGTTTAGACGACCTTGAAGAGTCGCAAAAGTCTCTATTAATTTGCTGATTTGAAGTGGAAGCTTCAACCCGTAAAGCCTTTAAACCTCTGCCCCTCTCCGAAGGGGAGGGGAGACGTCTCCGGTGGTAAAAGTTTTAAAGAATCTGCAATTGGTCATCCTTACTGTGTGAATAACCAAATGCACAACCAGGTGCCGTACAAACCTTCATCGATAAGAATTTCAGCGGACAGCATTCAGTGCAATACAGCCTGTATGCTGTCCGCTGTATGCTGGTTAAGGAGATGAGACAGGTAGAATCAGCTCGTCCGTGCATTTGGTTATACACACATCCTTACTCGGCACTTACGATACCCATCATTCCATATCCACGTACAAGTCTCCTTTCAGTAGTCCACGGCTGATTACGATTTTCTGTACTTCGCTCGTTCCTTCGTAGATCTGGGTGATCTTCGCGTCCCGCATCAATCGTTCTACGTGGTATTCTTTTACGAAGCCGTAGCCGCCGTGTACCTGCACGGCCTCTACGGTGTGCTTCATGGCTACGGAGCTGGCGTATAGCTTGGCCATAGCGCCAGCCTGGTTGTAGTCTTTCCCGGCATCCTTGAGCCAGGCAGCGCGGTAAACGAGCATCTTGGCCGCTTCGATGTCCGTCGCCATATCGGCCAGCTTAAAGGCAATGGCCTGGTGCTGGCTGATGGGCTTGCCGAAGGCTTCCCGCTCTTTGCTGTAAGCCGTCGCTAATTCATAGGCCCCTCCGGCAATACCCAATGCCTGGGCGGCGATGCCGATCCGGCCACCCGCCAGGGTTTTCATCGCAAACTTAAAGCCAAATCCATCTTCCCCGATGCGGTTGGTTTTGGGCACCTTCACGTCAGTATACATGATGGTGTGGGTGTCTGAGCTCCGAATGCCCAGTTTATCTTCCTTGGCGCCAACGGTAACACCCTCCCAGTCGGTTTCAACGATCAGGGCATTGATGCCACGGTGACCTTTATCGGCATCCGTCTGGGCGATGACGAGGTGAACTTTGCTCGTACCGCCGTTCGTGATCCAGTTTTTAGTGCCGTTGAGCAGATAATGATCGCCCATATCCACGGCCGTCGTCCGCTGGCTGGTAGCGTCTGAGCCTGCCTCCGGCTCGCTGAGGCAGAAGGCCCCGATCCACTCGCCGGTCGCCAGTTTCCTGAGGTACTTATCCTTTTGATCTTCCGTCCCGTAGCCCTCAATACCGTAGCAGACAAGGCTGTTATTAACGGACATGATGACCGAGCAGCTGTTGTCTACTTTAGACAGTTCCTCCAGCGCAATAATGTAGCTCAGGCTGTCCATTCCGCCACCGCCGTATTTGGGGTCTACCATCATGCCCATGAAGCCAAGTTCTGCCATCTGACGAACTTCGTCGGTCGGGTAAGTCATCGTACTGTCCCGTTCAATAACCCCGGGTTTTAGCACGCGCTGGGCAAAATCCCGTGCGGCTTCGCGGACGGCTAATTGTTCTTCGTTGAGGGTAAAATCCATGGTAGCATAATTTGGCGTGCGAAGTTAGCGAATTTTCGCCTGAAATGTGGGGAGTCTTGCTCGCGTATAACCAAATGCACGGACGAGCTGGTTCTACTTGTCTCAACTCCTTAATCACCAATCAGCGGACAGCATACAGGCTGTACTGCACTGAACGCTGTATGCTGTCCGCTGAAATTCTTGTCGATGACAGTTCGTCTGGCACCTGTTTGTGCATTTGGTTATTCACACATCCTGATTCGTGCGCCCAAACAATCAGCGCTTCACCCACCGCCGCACCACCGGTACTTTTCCGGCCTGACTGATCCGAACCAGGTATACCCCCGCCAGGAGCTCATTGCACGAAAAGATTTGCGCGTTTTTGCCAACCATAGCTTGCCCTGACCAAAGCGTTTTGATTACCCGCCCACGCATATCAATGAGGTCAATACTCACTTCCTCTCCTTCCGTAAGCTCATACTCCAGGTACATCCGCCCGGTAGAGGGATTGGGTAAGAGATGGTTGATGCCGAAGGAGCCTCCGCCGGTGGCAGCTGTCCGACGTTGAAAAACAGCGGCGACCTCCCGGGGGCGGTCAGGATCAAGCTGAATGGAGGTAGCCAGAGAGAACGTATCACCCACCCAGTAGGAAAATTCGTAGCCCGCCTCCGGCAGGGCAGTGAGGGTAATGGGCACGTCAGTAAAGTAGTCTCCCGTCCACTCAGCACCAGTAAGGGTCAGGCTGTTGAGGCGGACAGCACCGGCCTTGGGAGTATTATTGATAATCCGAACGGGCTGGTGCCCCGGCAGGCCCCAGTAATCAGTAATATTCTGCTTTACAATGTCCGGCCGTAGTTGTCCGAACCGGTGCATCCGGTCTACGGCGGACGCCCAACCAGCCGGGTCGCTGTTCCACCGGCGAAAATGATCGGGAATTTCGCTTTCAATGCCTCCGGACAGGCTGTCGATCAGGGCGCTTACCGACGGAGAGAGAAAACGACTATTCATCTCATCGGCAAACTGGTTGATGAAGCGATGCTGAAAGTCTTCGTTACGCAGCAGCTTACGGAGGAACAGGCTGGCCCGGAGCTGGCCGGGCCAGCCCCGGCCCAAAGCATCGATGGCGTAGGTGAGGTGGTCATCCAGAACATCATCCTCCCCCCAATGACCAAATCCATAATCCGTATCGAAAAGTATCCAGCGCCACTTCCCTCCTTCCACCCGCCAGAACTTTACGTTGTTGTGCGGCCAGTCCGTATTGCCAAAGTAAATTTGAGCGATGTTGTAGCGGATAAGGTTGTCCAGATCGATGAGACTATCGGCTCGGGCGTAGGCGGCAGACTGGCGAAAGTCATTGTCCTGAAAATAAGACACCAACTCCGGGTAGCCAGCGGCATCTCCCTCAATTACCCGCCCGTCCAACTCCAGCAGGTTTACCTCCTCCGGCTCAAGATCGTGGTGGGCGGCAATAAAGTGTTCGTTCACTTTTTCCCGCATATTCTGGATACCCCAGTACTCACCGTTGAGGTAAACTTCTACGGGGCGGTAGGCCTGGTGGTCCACGCCGCTGCCACTCATCAGCCCCGTCATTACAGCATCGCGGAGCATGGTACGGTTCCAGTCGTTACCAGAATTACGAAGCACAAATGCCTGATAGGAATCAGCCGCAAGATCAGGAAACAAAGGGTAGGCGATTTCACGTACCCCGTAGGCATTACGGGCGAATACGGAGAGGGAGCGCTGTGGTTTGGTTCGGTTAATTCCGCCAAAAATTTGCACTCCGGCGGGAAAAGCTGTTTCCAGCTTTCCTTCACTGCTATAGATCGCTACCTCTACCGGCCGCTCCCAATCACGCCAGTAGTTGGCACCGTAATAAGGGAAAGGGCCCAGCGGCCCGTCACCGGGAACGTAAATACCCAGTTCATCGGAAAAAAAGTAGCGCGGCTCAGTCGTCAGGGTTACTACTGGCAAATCATGGGGCTCATCAATGACGTAAGTAGCGCTGCTTACCGGCCCCCGCAGGAAGTCTGGCCGAAAAACGGCAGCACGAATGACCGTCGTAACCTCCAGCGTTAAAGGAGCAGTATAGACTGAAGACCCTCCATTTGGCATACTGCCGTCCGTCGTAAATCGAATCACTGCGCCCGCAGAGCCTGTCCCGCCCGACAAGGTCAATTGCAGAGGTCCCGTCGGCCCGCCGGGATGGGAAAAAGTCACCCCGTCGTTGTTCAACCCACTTGCCTCCGAAGGCTCATTCTCGCTTCCGGGCGTAGGCCGGGCAAAATACACCAACTGCCCCGCGGCATTTCTACCCCTTGACGTATTAGCGGGTAAACGAACCAGAGGCAACTCATCGATCAGTGCTCCGGCAGGATCAAACAAATATATCGTCTCCCCGGAAGAGGCTAATCTAAAATCGGCGTGTAAGTGCTCCAACCCGGAGCCTCTGCGGTTTTTCCCCGAAGCCCAGATTCGCAGATAACGACCAGCACCAAGCATCTGAAATGGCAACGACCAGGCTCTGCCAAAATTAGAACGGTCACTTAGCCGAAACCCGCTAAGATCAAATGGTTCGGCCCCTGGGTTATGTAACTCAATCCAATCGCCTGCCTCCTCGTCTTCGTCGGTAAAAACTGTATTGGCCGAAGAGGCCTCCGAAATGATCAGGGGTTGGGAAGCAAGACTGTGACAAGACCACATCAGGCTAAGGGTGGCCAGGGCCGTAAATAAAGAGTTCAGAATGGATTTCATGTTAGGGGTCGGGTATTGATCCGAAAAGGTCGGTTGCTTGGGTGGTGTGTTTTTTGTCGGGATGCTACACTTAAAGTAAGACGGAAGTAGCCATCCCTTCGTTTGGTAAAGTAAAGCCATAAATTGTCAAATCAATTACCAAAACATCACTTCTGATAGCCAGACATATACTTGCAAATAACACAATGTCTAAACACGTTTTTCATCATACGCGGCACTTATTATTGAATTTAAATTCAATATTGTATATTTGTACCTGTATCAACTTCCCCCCCGTGTACCGCGATCTCAAATATCTCCTTGCTTACCTACTTCCAATGGCTGGTTACCTCGGCCTCTACTTTGGCGGCATATGGTCTTATGGCAGCATTTACGTTGCTTTTCTGATACTTCCTCTGCTTGAGCTCATTCTTCCCACAAGTGAAGAAAATCACGCCCCCGAAGAGGAAGAAGCGCGCAGTCGTATACAGATTTTTGATTGGCTGCTCTACCTCAACCTGCCCATCCTGATGGGTGCGGTTATTTTTCTGCTCATCAACGTTAGCAGTCGGGAATTAACCACGAACGAGTTAACGGGGATGATCCTGAATGTCGGCCTCATGATCGGTACCGTCGGCATCAACGTTGGCCATGAGCTCGGCCATCGCAGCAGGAAATATGAGCAGTGGATTGCCCAGGCTTTATTGCTAATGGGCCTCTACATGCACTTTTTCATTGAGCATAACCGGGGGCACCACCGCCACGTAGCTACCCCGCAGGACCCCGCTACCAGCCGGAAAAACCAGACCATTTACACCTTCTGGATTCGCAGCACGACGATGAGCTGGTGGCACGCCTGGAAATTGGAAAAAGAGCGATTAGCCAAAATCGGCCACTCGCTGCTTAGCTGGCAGAACCAGATGCTACGCTTTCAGCTCATCCAACTGGCTTACCTGACGACGATCTTTCTTGTCTTCGGTTTCACTGGTCTTTGGGTGGCAGTAGCCGCTGCTGTTTTCGGCATTTTGATGTTGGAGTCCGTCAACTACATTGAGCATTACGGTCTGCTACGCCGCAAGAACGAACGCGGCCGGTATGAGCAGGTTTTACCCATTCACAGCTGGAACAGCAACCACGAGCTGGGTCGCATCTTCCTCTATGAATTGACCCGCCACAGCGACCATCATTTCCGGGCTACGCGAAAATATCAGGTTTTACGAGCCTTCAGGGATAGCCCGCAGTTGCCAGCAGGCTATCCGGCCTGCATGATTCTGGCGCTTTTTCCGCCGCTGTGGTTCGCCATCATGAATCCGCGGGTAGATGGTTTCAACCAGCAGGTAGATAGTATGCGGCAGGTTGCTGTGCCGCAGGTAGGTTAGCGGGCGCAGGACCAACGAGGTAGAGTGCAGCCGAGGTACAGGTGCAATGAGCAGAACGCGAAATAGCAAGGTTACGGCAATTTTCCTACCTGTACACTCCGCCGGTCTTCAAAAGAAGAGTGCTTCGTGATGCTCTCATACATGGCTGTGTGCAACCTCAGCCGGGTGTCCAGCTTCCCGAAAGTATTGTTGTTCATACTCGGGTAGGTCCGGTTACTGAGCGCCACAAAAATGAGGTCTTCCACGGGGTCCGCCCAAACGGCAATTCCCGTAAAGCCAAGGTGGCCAAAGGCACGCTCGCTGGCCATGGGCGAAAGATTCATCTTTCTTTTTTCGTTCAGCTGCTTCATGTCAAAACCCAGCCCCCGGCGGGTTTCGTTCGTATAGCGGCTGGCGAACAGGCGTACTGTTTCCGGCCGCAGGTACTGCCGCCCACCATAATTACCCTCCTGTAACAGCATCTGAAATATGGTCGCTACGTCGCGAGCCGTGCCAAACAGGCCAGCGTGACCACTAACGCCGCCCAGCATCGCAGCCCCCATATCGTGCACCGTGCCCTGTACCCGACCGAATCGGAAGTAGTTGTCGTTCTCCGACGGCGGAATTCTGCTTTTAGGATACTTTTTCAGCGGCTTATAGGTCAGCGTCGTCAGGCCCATCGGGCGGTAAAAATTACGGTCAGCAAACTCGTCTACCGTCAGCCCGCTCACCTCATCAACAATTTTTGCCATCAGGTAAAACCCGAGGTCACTGTAGCGGTACTGCCCTTCATTGGGCAACTCATTGTTATAAATTTTGTGCCACATCGAATCCAGGTATACCCGGTGCATAAACAGCTTGTCAGCAACGGGCACCACAAAATCTCCCGTAGGCGCCTTCCGGTAAAACTGCGAGCTCGGCTTTCCGCTCTGGTTCAGCGTCTCGACGTAGAAGGGAATCCAGCTACGCAACCCCGCCCGGTGAGCAAGCATGGGCCGCAGAGTCAGGAACTCTACCGCACTACCCTCAAGCCCCGGCAGGTAATTACTGATGGGCAGGTCGAGGTTCAGCTTTCCTTCGTCCACCAACTTCATGATAGAGATCGTAGTGGCGCATACTTTAGTGACGGATGCCAGATCGTAAATGTCCGAAGTATGCACCGCCCGGCGGCGGCTGTAAGTATGATGTCCGTAGGCTTTTTCATAAACAATCTTACCACTACGAGCCGCCAGCACTACCATTCCGGGAGTTGCTTTGCGGCGCATCGCTTCACGAGCCAGCAAGTCCACTTTGGCCGCCAGTTTATTACCATTCATGCCCACGGCTTCCGGCTCTGCGTAGCCCATTCTGAAGGCTGCCGAGGTTTCAATACCAGCATTAAACATCGCCCCGGGACTGGCCGTGATGGGCAGTCGGCCGTTGATCCGGTTAGCACCGAACAGGGCCTGGGCGGCGGCATCCTGCGCCACGTCGTCCCGGGAATATGCCATTAGTACGGTGCCGGCGGCACCGTCCAGGCTAGCCAGGCTGTAGGGGTTGCCGAACACGGAAACGATCATCCGCGCCTTGGCGTCAATGCCACGCAGGAGGCTCAGAACGCCGGGGGTTACCGGCACTTTTTCGCGAAACCTGCTACCGTCGGAATAAAGACCGATGATCACCAGGTCGTCTTCAGCAATTCGGGAAAGAATACGCTCCCGGTCCGCTGAGCTCAAATTATACGCAGCGTTAAGGTGGGTAATCTGCCCGTAGTCATCCAGGCGCTTTGAGAAGGCCGTTGGGGCGTTTAAGCCAACGTGAACGCTCACTACTTTACCCCGTTCCAGGTCATTAATCGGCAGCAGTCGCTCACCGTCTCTTACCAGGGTCATCGCGTTCTCGAAGAGCGTTTGCTTAAGGGCATGAGCCGCTGCGGTATTGAGGTGACCACGCAGGTTGGCGGCTGGCAGGGTTTTCGTTTTTCTTAGCCCGAGGCGGTATTTTGACAGTAGAATGCGCCGCACTTTTCGCTCCAGGTCAGCGGTCGTAATTCGTCCGTCATCCAGGTAGCGCTTGATGGCGGCAAAAGCATCGGCCGTACTTTCGGGCAGCAGCAAAATATCGGAACCGGCGGCGATGGCCTCGGCTTCTACCTCACCATTGCCGTAATGATTGGTTACCCCTTTCATCTCCAGTCCGTCGGTGAAGACGAGGCCCGTGAAGCCCATCTCCTTGCGCAGCAGATCGTAGATGATGGGTTTGCTCAGCGAAGAGGGGCGGTTGGGGCGGTCGTCCAGCGCCGGAATCTGTAAGTGAGCCGCCATGATGGAGCCGATACCGTAGCGAACGAGCGCCTGAAAAGGATACAGCTCCAGGCTGTCCAGCCGTGCCCGGTCGTGGGCAATAACGGGGAGGTTATAGTGACTGTCCGTTCCGGTATCTCCATGACCGGGAAAGTGCTTGGCGCTGGCCAGGATTCCGTTGTCCTGCAGGCCACGCATATACTGGTAGCCTTTGATCGTGACGTTGTAGCGATCTTCCCCGAAACTCCGGGTATTGATCACTGGATTATCGGGATTGTTGTTCACATCAAGCACCGGGCTAAAGCTTACGTTTACACCCATTCGGTGCATTTGCCGGGCAATCTCAGCCCCCATATCGTAGATCAGTTTATTGTCCCGGATGGCCCCCAGCGCCAATTGCTTCGGGAAGCTTATCGTCTGATCCGGCAAACGCATACCGAGGCCCCATTCGGCATCCATTGATACCATCAGCGGAATGCCGGATAGCTGCTGGTATCCGTTCGTCAGGCCCAGTTGCTTCTCGGGAGTACCCTGAAAGAAACAGAGCCCGCCCACCTGGTATTTTTTGATTTCAGCCTTCACGTGAGCAATGTGGTCAGCACCCCGGTCGGAGTGTGCCCGGATCATCATCAGCTGACCGATCTGTCCGTCAAGAGAAAGGGTGCTGAATACTGAATCCACCCAAGCCTTTTCTGGCGCAGTGTAATTAGAAAGATCACCTTGATAGGCCTGCTGAGCCGTCAGGAGAACAGAGGACAACAGAAGGGTGAGGCAAAGAAGTAGTGACAGTGTAAAAGCTTTCATAACTGGGGGGAAAAAGACCGTTCGTGGGACTAGTACAGTGTAATTTAAGTTGAGTTACACTGTACTAGTAAATCAGGGGCGCTGCCGCAGGTGCAATGGAAAGTTGAAGGAGCAATGAAGTCAAAACCCTTCTTTCAAACGGCATCAAATTACGAATTAGGCGGACGACGATGTTAAATTCGTCTGAAATATGCCAAAATTCCCTCTTTAGACGGTTAGTTTACTTGTAAGACAGCCAACCAGGCCGCATATTTAGGAATCATTACGTTCTAAATCAGAACCATTAACCATTAAACCCTTTCCCCAATGACTTGGAAAACCTTACTCCTCTGCCTCCTCACCGGCGCCCTTTTCACCTCCTGCCTTGAAGAAGACAGCGGCCTCGCCGGTATGATGACCGTCGATGATTTCGCCAACCAGGAAGAAGTACTCGCCGGCACCGGTCTGCCCAAAACGGCCTTCCTCGAAACAGTAACCTACACCGGAAAAGAAGCTGAAGACCGTACCGAATCTCTCGGCCACGTAGAGATGCGTTTCCGGAATTGCCCCGACCAGTGGTGTAAAGCCCTCGTTGATGACTGCGGAATCTCCAGCGGTGTCAACTTCAGCTACACGGATGAAGACGGCGCTAAAAAGATGGGCTTCGATGCTTACTCTACTTCCGTAGCCGTTAGCCAGTGGGCCGTGCCAAACCGCGCTTTCGACTTCGAACGCGACGGTGCGACCCTCACGCTCACTTGTTTCGATTGCCCCGGCACTACGTCCGACGGATTCGAATTTACTGACCGTAAGGTAACCATGCGGGTGGTGCGCTAAGATTGATTAGTTACCAAACCAAAACAGGAGTCGTCCCCAGTTCCCGGGTAAGATGGCTATGATTTGACTATATCGCAAAGTCTCTAGCGGACAGCGGACAGCGGACAGCATTCAGGCAGAACAGCTCTGAGTGCTGACCGCTGTCCGCTTTTTTATGTGTCAACTAGTGGAATGAAAAACACCCGAAATTCAGCCTAAACTCAGGAATGGCTTATGTTTTCAGGTTGATAAAAGCACGCCGATAAATACCGGTGGTAAGGCTTTGAGCGTTTACCCTCTTCAAGTGCCCGAATTATGCGTTCTACTATCCTTCCGTTTTTCCTATTTGTTCTTTTCCTCTCTGCTGGCTGCAAGCGGGAGGGCTTAGGAGATCGCTTGTTTGAGCTTACTTACCCCGTAGTTGACTTTGCCGTTCCGGCTGGCCGGCCAAATTTCCAGACCCTCGTCATCAGCCAGGACCGGTTACCGACCGGCTTTGTTGAGGAGATGATGCGCACCTCCACTGCTGCCGGAGACATTGACGCCGTTGGTGGCCTGCGG
>ENA-ORXT01001701-ORXT01001701.1-marine-metagenome-genome-assembly--contig:-NODE-1701-length-28399-cov-29.605819_pt1 | contig 28399 bp, 27 predicted proteins | sample MGYA00237868_ERZ511482 | MGnify/ENA metagenome assembly ERZ511482 | reverse complement strand
CCGCGGTCTGCCGGTTGTTGTCTGACGAGTCGCATCGCCAGAAGGTAGGTGGCAGCGATGGCGCATGTTCCGCCGACGATTCCTCCGCGTAGTAGGAACTCCAGAAACTGGTTGTGCGTATCCCACGGTTTCAGGTTGATGTCGCTACGCGGCACGAAACCTTCACCGAACATTGGGGAGCGTCCCAGTCTGTCGATTGTTTCGCCCCAGATGGCACCCCTTCCGGTGTCGATACTGCTGAACCGAGCGCCTGCGACGGTGCCCGCGCTTAAAACAAAGACGGCGGTGGCGAGCAGCACCCCGCCGATGGCACGAGCGACCCGGCCGTGTTCACCGCTGCCAGGGGCGGGGAATAGCCCTGAGCCGAGAGCGGCAAGAGCTATGAGGGCAATGGTTGTGCGTGAGTAGTTGAACCCGAGGAATATCACGGTCGAAGCGCCGGCTGTGAGCCGCAGCAGTTTGGGTTGTTGGGTACCTGCGAGCGCCCCTGCAAGTGCGATCACCGCGAGAAACGGGAGGTAGATCAGGATCTGCGGGAAGGCTTCGTTGATTCGGAATCGGTCGGTGCTGCCGAGAACTCCGGCCCCGCCGTTTTGGGTGATGTATGCGGTCATGATGAGGAGCCCCCCTGATGAGAACACGAGCGTTGCTTGCACGGCTCTATACGGGTCTATGTCCAGTCGGGGTGCGATAAAGAGCGGTAAGACGACGATGATGGTTTGCAAATATCGGTCAGTTGCGACGGCTCTTTCGATGAATGCTGCGTTGAAGAACGCTGCCGTCAGGAATACGAGGGCGGCGACAGTCAACCGGGTAGCGTTCCTGGGCAGGTGTTGCGCTGAGATCGGGACGAGATGAGGCCTTCGGAGCCATGAGATGCCGAGAAGAATGGCGACAAGAATGAAAGACGCGTGGACTGCTTGTCCCATTGGCGGCGGAGTGCGTAGAGCGAATGCTGATGCGTTGGTGGTGAGTGTGCCGATATCGACAAAGAAGGGAAGCAGTCCGAGTGCAGCGATGCCCCATGTCGTCGCTCTCCTGTCCGCCATGTCACGACAGTACCGCGTTCACGTCAGGCGCGGGAGCTGATCGCGTTGAGCTGGTCGCCGAGTTGCGACTGGGCGCGGCGCACGTAGTCCTCCGTTGTCGCGACTGACTCGTGGTTTAGAAGCTCCTGAACGGCGCTGATGTTGCCGCCGGATTCCTCCATGCGGGTGGTTGCCGCTGAGTGGCACAGGACGTGAGGCGACCGCCCCGAGCGCGGGCCGATCCGCACGCCTGACATGTCCATAAGGTAGGTGACGCTGCTCTTGATCGCGTTGGCGGACAGTGCCCGCCCCGAGGCGTCGAGGTGTTGCACGATGTCGCGATCCGGTAGTGGGATGACGGCGCCGGCTATTTGTGAGCGCTGATTGGTTGTCGCGGTTTGTGCTCGACGAAAGTCGCGTTGGTGGCTCGGGGTTGGCCGGGTGTTGGTGAGGTTAGCGGTTGGTTGGGTTGGTGGCGGCGAGTTCGAGGCCGTTGTGCTCTCGGAGTCGCCAGGATGGGCCTTTGATGTTGAACACGATCGCGTTGTGCATCAACCGGTCCAGGATCGCTGAAGCGACGACGGTGTCGCCGAACACGGTGCCCCAGTCGGGTAGGCCTCGGTTGGTGGTGACGATGGTGGGGTGTCCTTTTTCGTAGCGGGTGTTGACGACCTCGAAGAACACCCCAGCCGCGTCGGGATCGCGCATGGGTAGGAGTCCGACGTCGTCAATGACGATGACTGTTGGTGCGGTGTAGGCCTTCAGCTTCGTGGCGTAGTTGCCCTCGCGGCGTGCTTTCACCAAGGTGGTAGCGAGCGCGTCGGCGGTGGTGAAGTAACCGCGGTAGCCGGCCTCAACCGCCAGCGTCGCCAATGCCACGGCGAGGTGGGTTTTCCCGCAGCCGGGCTGGCCGAGGAAGAGGATGGGGCGGTTCTCGTCAATGAACCGCAGCGTGGCGAGGTCTTCGACGAGTTTGCGGTCAACGCCGGGTTGGAAGTCGTAGTCGAACTCTTCGATGGTGCGGCGGAACGGGAATCTGGCGTAACGCAACCGTGCTGCGAGGCGGCGGTCGCGGTCGGCGGTGGCTTGCTCGGCGGCGAGCCTCGCCAGGAACTCGATGTGTGACCAGTCTTCGGTTTTGGCTTGTTCGGCGAGCATCGCGAACGAACCGGCTGCGGCATCGAGTTTGAGATAGCCAAGGTCAGCCTTGATCTGTTCATAAAGACTGCTCATGCGATCACCTCGCCGTCGCCGTTGAGGCCGTAGCGGTTCAGGTCTGGCGGTTCGACGTCGAACCCTTCACCAACCTCCAACCTCGTTGGTTCCTCTGCGGCCGTTTCAGTGATCAACCGCAGGATTGGCTGCTCCGGGCGGTCAGCCAGGGCCGCTGATTCGGCTGCGAACCGATGCTCGGGGTCCCAAACATCAAGGCCCGGTCCTTGAACGAGTGTGTGAGTGGCGATCACCGAACCAGCCCAGCTGATCGAGAATCTGGTTGAGTTGACGGGCCGGCGGATCTCGACTTTTTGGCCCAGCACGTTCGTCGGGACCGAGTAACGAGAACCGTTCACGCTGATGAACGGGAGGATGTTGTGAACCCTTCTGGTTTCGACGTAGTCGGTGTCGAACCGGTCGGCCGGCAACGGCTGCAGGAACGAACGCTCCAAACCCAACCGCTGCGCGGGCGCCTCGCTGGTCGTGCGTGACGCCACGGCGTGAACACGTGAATCGAGCCACGCTGCTGCTCGAGCGTTCAACTCCGCGAGATCGGTGGGGACGCCGTCGATCTCCAACTCAGGCAGGAACGTTTCACGCAACTGGCGGAACGGTCGCTCGACTTTGCCTTTGCGTTTCGCGTCGCCGGCTTTGCAAGAAGTGATCTTGGTGCCGTGATGGGCGGCGAACTCAATCGACGGTGGGTGCAGCACGAACCGTTGCCCTTGGCTGCGGCCGATCGCTCCCATCCGATCGGTCCGGCACGCTGCTGGGACAACACCAACCGCGACTATCTCCGATTTGGGCGACGGGTCTCTCTCCGCCGGCACCGTCTTTGGAAGTGGGATATTGCGCACCGGGTTGTCATGGCATAGCCCTTCTTCCGCTGCCCACTTATAGAGCACCAGAAGAAATGACAATTGCTTGCGCGCATACCCTCTTTGGTGGCGCGGGCAGGTTCGTGGGAACCCGTAAGCGTTTCCACGGATCACGCTGCCAAAGGCTGAGCAAAGGGCTTCGGGCCAACGAAAAAGTGTAGCGGGTGCGCTCTAACCGACTGAGCTATAGCCCCGCAGACGACGATGCTATCGAGTTGCGAGGGCGACCCAACCCGAATTTCCGATGCCAGGACACTCGTGGGGAGCGAGGACCAACGGGTCCTCTTCAGCGGCGGCGTCGGCGCGGCGGGCGGAAGCGGGCCGATTCTTCTTCGACGACCGTCATCCGGATGCCACCGGTGAGATCGCTGATCAGGTTGAACATCACGCAAAGCAGCACGTTGAAGGCAACACCAGCGATGCCCAGGACCAGACCGCCGAGCGCATAGGACGTGAAGATCTGTTCGCCTTCGATGAGGAAGTCCCCCTCTTCGGAACCCACAAGCGTGGCGATGAAACTCTCGGCACTTTCGATCACGCCGGATGACACTGCGACGCTCCAGAGCAGCACACCGGCCAGGACCATGATGATCCACATGCAGGCATAGAAAATCAGACTGATCTTGAAGACGGACCATGGTTCGATGTGGCGAATGATGCGGCGGACCTTGCGGGCCTGGAGCCGAACGCGATGGCGGCGCTCGCGATTGGTGAGATCGTCAGAGGTGACGACCCTGCTCGCCGGGACCATCTGGGGCTGCGCGGCGGTCATGGGGGACGGCGCGGCATAGGGCACGGGAACCGGGACAGGCGCTGCAACGACCTGCGCGTCAGCGAAGACGCTGTTGGATTGGCCGAGGGACGTCTCGTCGAACGTGAAGTCCTCAGATTCGTTGCTCTGGGGCACGACAAAGTCGAGCGCTTCACTGAATGCGCTGGTGCCGCCGTTGAGAGCGTCGTCGGTGGGGGATTTCTCGGCCTGAGCCACTTCGCGAGTGTAGGGGACGATCTCCGCCGCGCCATGGCGACTCCAACCTGCATCACGAGACGTCGAGGGTCACGGCTTGGCACACCAGACGAAATGGATGGGATCGGTGATGGGTAGCGGCTGACACAATCCGACCGAGGCGGCGATTGCAGCGAGCGGCGCGGCCTGGCTGGCCGGGACATCAATGGCGAGGCCCAACTCGTGGTCTGAGGTACCAGGTTCAGCGACGGGGTAGGGGTTGCTGTTTCGCAGGGCCCACAATATCTCCTGTTCGGCGCGGGTGCGGAACCCGGACACGACGATGACGGGCTGGCCCATCAGGTCACCGGCCCGATCGATGGCTGCAGCCATGGCGGGTGTGAGCCCAGTGAGCGTCACCTTGCCTGCGCGAGCCTGGGCCGATGCGGTCTGGCCCCTGTGGAATACATCCACGCGATGGTCGCGATCTTTCGATGTGATCATGACGTCGCCCGGATCCAAACCGTTGAGCTGCGAGACCTCCCGCCCGGCTGACGCCCCACCTGCTGCCGTCGCCAACGCAACGGCATCAGCCTTCGCCTGGGCGTCGGCCCGATGAACCGCGCGTGACCCAACACTGATCAGTACCAGAGCGAACGCCACCAGAACCACAATGACGAGCGCGGCCAGAACGGTCACCTGACCGCGATCATCGAAACGTCTGTGCATGGCGTCATCATCGGCCCGCGCTTTCCCGTGCGGTTACCGCCGTCATCCCGGCCGGCGCTTCCCCGGCTGCCGCCTCCCTGCGCAGCTGAGCGCCTACTGTCAAACCGTGCCTTCTTCACCTCCGGTTTCCCGGTTCTTCGTCATGCAAATCCTGCGCGCATTCGTCCTGACAATGGCCGTGATTGCGCTTGCCGGTTGTGGCGGGTCCAACGACGACGGGGCCGCGCCGGCGCCAACGGCCGAATCGGCGGCGGGTGACCAGAACACCACCGGCGACACTTCATCGATGGGCGATGGAGACGACGCAACAGGCGAGGTTGCTGGCGCAGACGATGACGGCGGCATCAGCCTCAACAGCGGTGCAGTCAACGCCACAGATCCGGACGCTGTGCTCCCCGCTCCTGGCGACGAAGCGACCACGGTTGGCGCAGATGGAGTCGTGATGGGATCGGGCGTCGACGACAACACCATCAACGTCGGCTACATCGTGGCGGATACCGACGACCCACAAGCCATGACCGGTGTCATGGCCGGACACAACGCGTACTGGAATCAGGTCAATGGTGACGGCGGAATCGCCGGGCGAAGCGTCGAGATGCGCGTCGCCGTTTCCAACGGCTCAGCCAGCGGTCATCTGCAGGCTGCCGACGACTTCGTTGCCGAGGACACCGGGGTTCTGATGCTCGGCGGTGTCGCAGGCCACCAGGGAACCGTGGCGCTGCTCGCCACGCTCAGCGAGCACGCTCTGGTGGCTGTGCCGTTCACGCAATGGTCCGGATGGGGTGACCCGGAGCGGGGCGCAAACATCCTTGAGGTGCAGGCGAGCGATTGCGCCCAGGCAATGAACTCCATGAGTTGGGCCGCAGAACGACTTGGCGACACTGTCGCTCTTGTCTCTGCGCCGGGGCAGCCGTGGGCAGACGCGGCGGCTGGCGCACGCCTCAGCATTGACAGCGACGACATTCAGTTGGATCTGGATGCGACGGGGCGACTGACCTCGGGTGACCTGACAGGACTCATCGACGAACTGGTTGCCACCGACCCGGAGACCGTCTGGCTGGCCACTGACGCGGACACCGCCGCCGCATTCATTCGGGCCGCAATTGACGCCGGGTACGTGGGCGAGTTCAGCGGAGTCAACCAGGCCTATGACCCGGCGGGCGATCCGGACCTCTACGACAGGTTCCACCTGACTGCGCCTCATGAGATGTGGGGGGCACCTGTTCCGGGCATGGATGCGCTGCGGGAAGGCCTGATCAGCCAGAATGCCTTCGAACCGATCAGCGCGGACCATGTGATGGGTTGGTTGCAGGCCCGAGCAGCCCACGCAGCAATCAGCCGGGTCGCTGATGAGGGCACACTCACCCGCACCGCACTTCTCGCCGCGGCGGATTCCCTTCGCGTCGCCAACGACGCTCTGGCACCGAATCAGGAATGGGGCGATCCAGCCACAACTGCGCCGCGGGCAAGCTACCTGTATGAGGCAGTCGCCGGTTTTGATCCGGGAGCCACCGTGTCAGATGACGACGCCGCCACCGGTTACCTGCTGCGGAAGGGTCCGTTCACATCGGCCGCCGCGCTGGCCTGGGACGGTTCCACCTGCAGCACGATTGACTGAGGCCTGGTGGCATCTGCTCGCTTCGACAGCGGTGGATTGTCGCTTCTGTGGCGCTGGAGTGCGGTTCAAGCAGGGCCTTGACCAGCGTGCATTGACCAGTAGACACTGCTCAGCATCCAGGTGAGCCGCCAGTCACAGGCGCCGCGTATCGGCGCAAATGGTGCTGGGACCGTGTTCTCCGTGACAATCGGCAGGCGACGGCACGCCGCACGAATCCACGTGACTGGGCGCCATCGCAGAACCAGGGGTTCGACGTGAGCATGCAGGTGGACAGGTGGCTGGTGGACCACCACGCAGAAGACCGCAGTTGAATGCTTCTTCTTCTGCTTCGAGATCTTCAGTATCGACGGTGGCGCGTTGGGCTCACCATCATTCTGATGGCCATCGTTATGACCTTGCTGTTCATCATGTCTGGCATCGTGAACCAGTTCAACGCGGAAGCCGGCCTGGCCACGAAGCAGACTGCTGGCGAACTCAACTGGGTGGTGACGCAGGGAACGGGCGGTCCGTTCACATCGCCACAACCCGTCACGCCTGAGCGCTTCGCTGCGGTCGACGGCGAACCGGTGTTGCTTGCGCCGAGCGCAATTGATGACACGCGCATCACGCTCGTCGGTCGCGCCTACAGCGCCAACAACACCCCGGACCTTTTGTCTGGCAGATACCCCACAGCCGCGGGCGAGGTGCTGACTGACGACACGATGGGACTGTCGATCGGTGATGCCGTCAACTTCGGGCAGGTGTCCGGCACCGTCGTGGGCACAACCACCGACGCAACAATTCTCGCCGGTGTGCCCGTCACCTATGTGAGCCTGGACTTCGCGCAGAGCATCGCGGCTGGTGGGCAGGATCTGATCGTCGCAAAGCTGACGAGTGACACACCCGCAGTGCCCGACCATCTCAAAGTGATGTCGGGTGACGATGTGGCTGCCGTGACGCTGCTGCCACTGGATGGCGCCATCTCGTCCATCACGCTCGTACAGGTGCTGTTGTGGCTCATCACCATCATCATCATTGCGGCCATCATCTACATCACCGCGCTGGAACGAACCCGCGACTTCGCCGTGTTGAAAGCAGTTGGCGGTAACACCCGGAACCTCGGGTTGAGCCTGCTGGTCCAGGGCGTCTTCATGACGCTGATTGCTGTTCTCCTGGCCGGCATCCTGCAGACGTTCATCGCGCCGTCGTTCCCGTTGAAGGTTCGGGTCCCGTCGACCGCGTGGTTCAGCATCGCAGGAGGTGCAGCCCTGGCGGCATTGGTGGCGGGCGCGGCTGGCGTGATGAAGGTTCGCTCCACGTCACCAGCGGAGGCATTCGGATGAGCCAGCATCTTGTTTCCGTGGATGACCTCGTGGTGGAGTTCGTCACCGATGGGTACAGCGTGCGCCCGCTCGACGGGTTCACCATGCAGGCACCAGCGGGCCGACTTGTTGCGCTGCTCGGCCCGTCCGGTTCCGGCAAGACGACCCTGCTCTCGATCCTGAGCGGCATGATCCAGGCCACGTCGGGTTCGGTGAGAGTGAACGGCATCGATGTGCTGTCGCTCTCCGGCGCCGCTCTCGAGGAGTACCGGCGCAGCACAATTGGCATAGTGTTCCAAGGTTTCAATCTGATCCCGTCACTGAGCGCCCGCGAGAACGTGGCTGCACCGCTTTTGCTTGCCGGGGTAAAATCGAAGAAGGCGCTGGCCCGGGCGGATGAACTGCTGGACGAGGTCGGTCTTGCAGATCGGTCGGGCCACAAACCGCTCCAGCTCAGCGGAGGGCAACAGCAACGTGTGGCGGTGGCCCGAGGACTGATCAGTGATCCGCTTGTGCTGCTGGCCGACGAGCCAACCGCCAACCTGGATCACATCAGCGCAGAGTCTGTTGTTGATCTCCTGCGTCGTCTACGTGAGCGCGGTCGCACCATCATCATCTCCACGCACGATGATCGGTTGCTCCCCGCTGTCGACATGGTGGTGGCAATGCATCCGGACCACCCGCTGCCACCGGCTGGTGAAACTCCCGACGATGTGGAGCTCGAACCGGGTGAAATTCTGTTCCGCCAGTCAAGCCCCAGCGACTTCGTTTACGAGATTCTGCACGGCACTGTCGAGATCCTGCGGGAGAACGCCGACGGTCGCCACGAGATCATTGCGATGCGTGACGCCGGCTCCTATGTCGGCGAACTGGGCCCCATGCTCGGCTTCCTCCGCTCCGCCACCGTGCGCGCCGGGTCTCGGACCCGCGTTCGCCCAATGACCATTGAAACCTTCCGCTCAAACCACGACGCACGCACCACCTGAAGCGCCGGGCACGGGAAGACCGCGCACGGGTACAGAGAAAGTTGGTTGTGGCGGCGGGGGTCCGTTTAGGGTTGGCGCGATGAACGACTCAGTTGCAGGGGATGCGCCGCGTCGGCGTCGTCGCGGTGGCGCCAGCCGACATGCAGGCACCGCTGACGCGAGCGTCGAGCAGCCTCCGTTTCGTCATCATCAACGCTGGTTCGAACCAACCCGCGCAGTTTCGGACGATCAGCTCGAAGCAATACACCTTGCATCGCTGAAGGTTCTGCAGGACACAGGAATCGATGTCCTCAACGACGAAGCCCGCAAACTCCTCGGCGAAGCTGGCGCCACCGTGGACCCGGACAGCGAACGGGTGCGGTTCGACCCGGAGATGGTGATGGAGTGGGTTGCTCATGCGCCGTCGGAATTTCCGCTGCATGCCCGCAATCCGAAACACACGGTCACCTTTGGTGGCAGGCACGTGGTCTTCAGTTCGGTGGCAAGTCCACCCAACGTGTCTGACCTTGCAGGCGGAAGACGTACCGGCAACGACAAGGACTTCAAGAACCTGGTCCGGCTCTCCCAGCACCTGAGTGCCATCCAGGTGCACGGCGGCTACCCCGTCGAACCGGCCGACATCCATGCCTCGGTCCGTCACCTGCACGCCACCTATGACCTGCTCACCCTGAGCGACAAGGGTGTCAACGCCTACAGCCTGGGCGCGCAACGCAACCAGGACTGCCTGGAGCTGGTTCGCATCGCCCGCCAGCGAACCGACGAACAAATTGACGTCGAGCCGTCGGTCTTCACGATCATCAACACGTCGTCGCCGCTGCGGCTGGACATCCCGATGTGTCAGGGCATCATCGAGTACGCCCGCCGCGGACAGATCTCAGTGATCACACCCTTCACGCTTGCCGGGGCGATGGCGCCTGTGACCATCGCAGGTGCGGTGACCCAGCAGAATGCTGAAGCGCTGGCTGGCGTCACCCTCAGCCAGGTGGTGAAGAAGGGCGCACCAGTCATCTACGGCGGGTTCACGTCCAACGTGGACATGAAGTCAGGTTCACCCGCGTTTGGTACGCCCGAGTTCATCCAATCCGCAATGCTCGGCGGGCAACTCGCCCGACGCTACGGACTGCCCTACCGCTCGTCCAATGTGAACGCGGCCAACGCCCTCGATGCGCAGGCCGCCTGGGAATCCGTGTTCTCGTTGTGGGGAGCCGTCATGGGCGGAGCGAACCTCGTGTTGCATGGCGCCGGGTGGTTGGAGGGCGGCCTTCGCTCATCGTTCGAGAAGATGGTCATGGACGCCGATCTGTTACAGATGGTTGCCTCGTTCCTGCAGCCGCTGACGGTCGACGACGCAAGCCTCGCCGTCGACACCATCGCTGAAGTTGGGCCGGGCGGTCACTTCTTCGGAACCCAGCACACCCAGGACCGCTACCGGAACGCGTTCTTCGCTCCCATGCTGTCGGACTGGCGCAACTTCGAATCCTGGGAAGAGGCCGGCTCCCCCACTGCTGACGCGAAGGCCGAGGCCATGGTGAAGCGGCTGCTCGACGAGTACGAGCCGCCGCCCATCGACGACGCTGTGCAAGCCGAACTGGCCGACTTCGTAGCCCGACGCGTGACCGAGGGCGGCGTGCCCACCGACTACTGATCAGCGCCAAAGTGTCAACGTTCGTGGACAAGCACGAAGGGAATCAGACATGGCTCGCCAACGCATCGATACGATTCTCGATCTCCGCGAGCCGAACCCAGGCGCCTTCGGCGTGTGGAAATGGGCGCCCGACGGTGAGTGGGGGAAGGCATCCGAGGGTTCAAAGACAGACCATGGCAACTATCGATGGTCCGTCACAAGCGCACCGAGCAAGACCGATGCAACGATCGCCGCTGCTCCTCCATCTGACTTGAGCTTTGAGGTCAGTGGGCGCTTCTGGGATGAAAACGCCTCAAATTCAGAAGACGACCGAAAGGCCAGCATCGCAGAGCAACTCGGCATCACGACAAACGAAGTGACGGATCGTCTGACCGAAGTCCTATCTTGGACGATGGCTCATTCGGTCGACTGAGCGAGGCGGCCACTCTGAGGTCCGGTGGAAGAAATCAACGGCAGATCTGACCCTCAGAAAACGACGAACGGGGCTGGCGATCACACTCGGGTGGCACAAGCAACACCGTGTAACGCCAACCCCGTCGAAGGAAGGTTCAGATCTTCAGCGAACTGCCTCAATGCAGGTCCGGCTGAATGGTCCAGTGGGCATCTCGAACTTCTTGATGGCGTCCAGTTCGCCCGCCGCGTAGTAGCCCGGCTGCATGTCGCCACGGGCAACCATGACACCGGCCACAATGTCGGTGACTCCGAGCGTCACTACACCGAACTTGCTGTTGAGGACCTTGTCGCCGATGTGGATTCCACCGGAGGCGTCCATGAGGCCAACGGAACTCCATTGGTGGTCAGTTCGGATACCGATGCGAGTGCAGTCATAGTCGCCGGACGTGTCCTCGAAGATGTCGATGCCGCTGCCGGGATCAGACACGAGGCAGGACCGTTCGAAGTCCAGGTGCTCGATGCGGTGGCGATGGTAGATCGTCAGCTCGCTGCCGTCGACGTAGGTGCCAGGCGTGTGAGCGCCGTCGACTACGACGGCGAGTGTGGCGTTCGAAACGCCGATCGTGATGGAGCCAACGCCTTCAGCAGAGACCTTGTCACCGATGTGGACGTTCCGGTGGCTGTCCATGAGGCCGACGGAGACCTGATCGCGGGTGAGCTGCCGGCCCCAGAACGAATCGGAGTCGCCGGTCATGGCGCGAATGGCCACACGGGTGCAACTGAAGTCGCCCGAGAGATCTTCCCAGGCGTGCGTCCAACTGTTCGGAGCCGGAGTGACCGGATCCGTATTGGTGCTGGGGCCCGGGTCGGCAGTCTCGTCGAGGCAGGAGTGCTCGAGATTGGGCAGCTCAAGCTTCGCAACAACACTGAGCTTGTTCGGCTCGAAGTAGCCCGGCGTGTGGACTCCCTCGACGACGACTGCGCCAACAATGCCGTGCACGCCGACCGTGGTGACGCCACTGCCGTCAACGATGGGATCGCCCGTGTGGACGCCTCCGTCTGCGTTGAGCAGACCGACCGACACGTTGTCGATGCCGGCCAGCCCTTTGATGCCAACTCGACCACAACCGTTGTGGAACTCCGAGATCTCCTCGAACGTCTCCATGCTTGCGGACTGCGCAGCAGCGGTGCTGGCCGTGACCGTGCCTGCTCCGAGCAGGCACGCCGCCACCATCACTGATGCAGCGATCTTTCGAGACTTTCTTTCCTTGTACATGCGCCCTTGTCTTTCTTGAAACTGAACCTTGCACTTCAACGGTAGGGAAGGAGGTCCGTCGTCCATTGGCGTGCACCAGCGCAAGGGACGAAGGGACCAGCAAAGCGCGAAGATCCTCAGGTCGCATGGTCGAAAGGCCCAGAGAACGCGATACGCGGGGAAGCCCAACCATCTGCCTCCGAGCGGCATACGGCGGTTCCGCACGCAGTACGCTCCCCCGGTGGAATACGATGCTCCGTCGAGCGACACCGCCAGTGTCAAGAATGGCAGTGTCAAGAACGGCAGTGTCAAGAACGGCGGAGACGCAACCGGCAGTGTCATGAGCGACGGAGACGCAGGCGCAGATCATCTGCTGCTTGGTATTGCCGGTGCCGCAATAGCAGTGACCACCTGGGGCACGTCGAGCGTGATCATCAAGTGGGTCGACGTCGGCGGCCTGGCCGTTGGCGTCTATCGATTCACCGTCTTCGCCCTGGTCATGAGCGTGGTGGCCGCCCTCCGTTCCGCACCCGTCACGGCAAGGGTGATGACGCTCAGCTTCTGGGGTGGCTTCACTCTCGCCGCCGACATTGCGTTCTTCTTCACAGCGGTCAAGCTCACTACTGTGGCGAACGCCACGGTGATTGGCGCAATGCAACCGATTCTGCTCGCGGTGGTGGGAGCCAGGCTTCTGGGCGAGAAGATCCGGCCCATCCAGGTCATGCTCGGCCTCGTCGCCATTGTGGGCGTGGTCACCATTGTCTTCAACGCATCGGGTTCACCCGAGTGGAGCCTGACCGGTGACCTGCTCGCCCTTGGTGCGCTTGTCTCGTGGTCTGCCTACTTCACCGTGACGAAGCGCCGAAGCCAGGAGATCACCAACAGCCAGTACACGGTGGCGGTGGCCATCTGGGTTGCGCTGCTGAACCTGCCGCTCGCCATCGTCTTCGGTCAACTCACCTGGCCATCGAATAGTGACTGGTTCTGGATCATTCTGATGGCGTTCGTTTCCGGCCTGCTCGGCCACGAGGCGATGAATTGGTCCATCCCGCGTATTCCGCTGTGGCTCGGTTCAACCATGACCACCCTCATCCCGGTGGTCTCGGCCTCGGCGGCCTGGGTGTTTTTGGATGAGCCGCTCAGCGCAGTTCAGATTTTTGCCATGGCGGTGGTGCTCGCCGCGTTGACAGGCATCGTCCTCGCCCAAACCCGCGTGGCGCCGGAGCCCGTTCTCGAACCGGTGCCTGCAGACGCCTGACCGGACCAGAAGCTGGGCTGGCTAGGGTCGAGGCCATGGCACGCACCTCTGATTCTCCGCTCACCAACTCTGTCTTTCTCGACCGCTGGTCGCCGCGCGCGTTCAGCGATGAGTCGGTCACCGATGAACAGTTGGCGGCGCTCTTCGAAGCAGCCCGGTGGGCGCCAAGCTGGATGAACAATCAGCCCTGGGTGTTCCTCTATGAAACGGACGGCCCCGACCGGGCCGCGTTCGAAGAGATCATGATGGACTTCAACCGGGAATGGGCCGCCAAAGCGCCGGTCATTGGCCTGATTGCGGCTCGTCCTGGTCTTGAAGGATTCATGGCGCGCACGTCGGAGTTTGACACCGGCGCTGCGGTCATGAGCTTCACGCACCAGGCCACCATGCTCGGACTGTCGCTGCATCTGCTTGGCGGCATCGAGATCGACCTTGCGTTCGAAAAGACAGGACTGGACCCGCAGACATCCAACATCATGTGCGGTTTCGCCCTCGGACATCGAGGCGACCCGTCCACTCTGTCCGAGAAGCTCCAGGATCGCGAAGCCCCCAGCGACCGCATGCCCGTCTCCGAGTTCGCCTTCAAAGGCCTCACCCCCAACCCCCGCCCAGAGAGCTGAACCCATGCGGTGTCAGACACCGTGCATCTGAAAGCCTGATCTACTTGCGGGACTCCATGAGGGGCATGATCTTCTCGCCGAACTCTTTGGTGGCGACCGGGTAGTCGTCGAAGACGCACATCACGCCCTTGACGCCGGGGATCTGTGAGACCTCGTCGAGGCGAGCAGCAATCGTCGCGTGGCTGCCAACGACTGCGCCGATGTTCAGGTTGAACGCCTGCTGCATGTCGGCGATCTTCTCCGCCGTGGCGCCTGCCGTATCCATCTCAGCCGCGCCGATCAGGAACTTGATGGCTTCGAGATCAGCCCCGTCCTTGTAGTGCTGCCACTTGGCCTCGGCTGCTTCGTCGGTCTCGCCCATCGTGATCTGGAAGAGCACGTAGACGCCAACGTCGCGACCGGTCTTCTCTGCAGCCGCAACCAGCCGGGCCGCATCAGCACGGACCACGTCAAGGTCTTCGGTGCCGATGATGAACTGGTAGTCACCGTAGGTTGCACAGAACTCCATTCCTGTGTCGCTCTGGCCGGCGCATACGAGCGGAACTTTGCCCGCCTTCGGTGGCGGCGAGAGGCGGCAGTCGTCCATCTGGAAGTGCTCGCCCTTCATGTCGGACACGCCAGAGGACCACAGGTCCTGCATGATTTGCACGTACTCGGCGGCGTATTCGTAGCGCTTCTCCAGGTACCAGTCGCCGGGCCACATGCCCATCTGGCTGTACTCAATCTGGTTCCAGCCGGAGACGATGTTGATGCCGAAGCGTCCGTCGGAGATGTCATCGATGGTGGACGCCATGCGCGCCACCATGGCAGGAGCCATTGTGGGCAGGGCCACCGATGCGAAGAGATTGATCTTCTTCGTGGCGGCGGCCAGGCCGGCCATGAGCGTGAAGGATTCCAGGTTGTGGTCCCAGAATTCGGTGTCGCCGCCGAAGCCTCGGAGCTTCACCATGGAGAGCAGGAATTCGAATCCTGCTTCCTCCGCACGTTCTGCAGTTTGTCGGTTGAGGTCGAAGCTCGGCATGTACTGCGGCGAGTTCTTCGACATCATCCAGCCGTTGTTTCCGATGGGGATAAAGATGCCTAGGTCCATGGAAGTTGTTATCACTCGTTTTGGAGATCGTGCGCCGAGTGTGGCCGCGCGCGCCGTTCAGGGGCGGGCGAGGAGCTGCGCTGCCTCGTCAAGCGAGATGACGTCGGCGTACTTCGCGTGCAGGTCGAACAGGCTCGCTTCGTGGACTGCCGGCGTTCGGTCGCCGACTGCTTCGCGCACCACGAACGGCACGAAACCATGTGCTGACGCGTCGGTTGCGGTGGCGCGCACGCAACCACTTGTGGACACGCCACAGACAATCACTGTGTCGATTGCGCGTGCCTTGAGTTGCGCGTCGAGGTCCGTACCGAAGAAGCCGGAGGCGTGCTGCTTCGTGACGACATGCTCGCCGTCAGCTGGTTCCAAATCAGGAATCCAGTCGGCCAACCGGTTGCCTGTTGTGAAGCTGGTGAGCGCAGGTATTTTCTCGAACCAGATGCTGTCAGTTCCTTCGGGGAACTCGACACGCGTCCACAGGACCGGCACGTCCGTGGCGCGAGCTGCTTCGGTCAAAGCGGCGACTGCGCTCACCACTGCAGGCTGGTCAATGTCGAGCGGTGATTCGCTGTCGAAGTACGCAACGCACATGTCGACGACCACGACGGCGAGAGCGTTACCAGCGGCCGACGCCGCTCCGAACCCAGCGGCATCGTAACTCTCCGTTGTCTGAGCGTCCATAGTTGCAACCTAAGCCGTCCGGGGCAGTCGCCCCACTGAGGATCGGAAGAAGAACGCTATGCGATCATCTGCTCAGTCGTGTTCGGTTCCGCCTCTTTGCGCCTTCCGGGGTGGGCGTTTGATGGTTCTCAGTGGCAGCGCAGTGAGCGTTACCACGGCTTCGACAGGTGTGCGCGCGGCTTCGATGAGGCCTTTGCCGAGTGTCGAGGCGGCTTGTCGCCCGGATGGTCGCCGTATCCAGCCGAGTGCTACGAAAACGCCCAGCGAGACAGCGGCGATTGCTGCCATGACCGACGTGACGATCAGCCATCCCAGGTTGCTGTTGATGCCGGGAAGGTTGGGGTGGTTCATGCCGAAGAATCCAGCCACGAGCGTGAGCGGAAGCATGATTGCTGCGTAGATGGTGAGCACGCGATTGACGTCGGTGGCGCGCACTGCCTGAGCGCTGCGGTAGGCGTCGAGGGTTTCGCTGACGGTGGTCCGGGCGATTTCCAGTCCGTGGCCGGCTCTGATGGCCACGTCGAACACGTCGGAGAAGCGGCGCCGGGCCGCGTCGCTGACAATGACTGAGGTGCTGCGTCTGAGTTGGTCGAGTGCTTCTCGTTGGGGATGTACGACCCTGCGGGTGATTGCAATGTCCGATCGGATAGCGGTGAGTTCGGTAAGTAGCTGGGGGTCGGCGTCGAGGGCTCGGGCAATGAGTTCCTCGCCTTGCTGATCGAATGCGTCGGCTACCGCCAGAAGACGTCGAGTCATGATGTCGGCGAGCGAGGCGACGAGTTCGCCTGTCGTCTCGGGGGCGAGGTGCGGTGAAGCTTCGAGTTGGGACCATATGGCGTTGGTGGCCGGTGATCGTTCACGGTGGACGGTGAGAAGTTGGTCGGGGGTGACGAAGCAATCAACTTCGTAGGTTTCGACGTCGTCGTCTCGGAGTCCGTGCAGAACGACCAGGAGGTGGTCGCCGAAGTCGTCGACTTTGGGGAGGTCATGATCGGTGAATGCGTCTCTGAGCGCCAGTTCGTCGAAGTCGGGAAATGACGCGCAGTGCCGGTGGAGATCTTCATCGGAGGTGGACGAATCAACGGTGATGTCGGTCCACTTCCAGTGTGGGGTGGTGATTGTGCGGTCGGTGGGTTCTGACAGATCTGAGGCCATGGTGTTTGTGGGTGAGTTGAGGGATGGTTGTCCCGGGACCGGGGGTCAGTCCAGGGTGGCGAGGGGCAGGGTTGCGTTGTCGATCTGAGCATTGTCGATCTGAGCGATGTCGATCTGAGCGTTGTCGATCTGAGCGATGTGGATCACTGCGTCGCCCCGGTTGACCAGCGGGCGTTGTGTGCGACCAATGATGATGCCGTCGTGGGGCGCTTTGAGCGATCCCAGTCGTTTGCCGAAGGGGTCATAGATCGTGGCGATGATCTGGCCGACAGATACGTGATCACCAAGGTCGCCTGCCATGTGGATGATCCCGCTTCTACCGGCACGAGTCCACCGCGTCTTGCGGCTGACCTGGCTTTGGTCGACCTGGGTCGGTGCGTGGTCGGTGAGCCCCTGGTTTTGGAGGACGCGTTGGACGCCGGCTGTCCCGACGGAGATGGCTGATTCGTCAAAGCGGTCGGCTTCGCCGCCCTCATAGAGCAATACGGTCGACCCGGTGTCGGTCGCAGCTTGACGCAGAGACCCGTCGCGCGTCTGAGAGTGGATGGACACGGGAGCGCCGAAGGCGCTTGCCAAATTGAGTGTCGTTGGATCGTCCAGGTTCGCACGGATCTGAGGCAGGTTTGTGCGATGCGCGGAACCGGTGTGCAGGTCAATGCCAAAGTCACTGCGTTTGACCACTTCGCTCATCATCAGATGAGCGATGCGTGAGGCCAGAGACCCGCGAGGGCTGCCGGGAAATGAGCGGTTGAGATCGCGTCGGTCGGGGAGATAGCGATCGCCGTTGTTGAAACCGTGAACGTTGACAACGGGCATCGCAATGAGCGTTCCGGCCAGTGCGGCCGGGTCAAGTTCCTCATGAACGCGCCGAATGATCTCGACTCCGGCGATCTCGTCGCCATGCACCGCGGCGCTAACCCACATGATTGGGCCGTCGGAACGGCCATGGGACACAACCAACGGCACCGCGACCGGTGTCCCTGACATCAGGTTTCCGATCGGCAACTCAATGCGCATTCGCTTCCCCGCCTGCACGCTGTTGCCGCCGATGACGAAGGGCGACCTGCGCAGCTTCTTGTTGCCGGGCCGTGAGAGTTCAGGCGTAGCGGCCTGGACTCGGTCTGGGGCCGAGTCGGTCATTGTGCTGACTCTTCAACGAGAGGCGAAAGCGGGTCTTCAGGCAACGGTTGGATCGTCGGACGAATACGGCGACGGCGACGCTCAGTAACCAGGGACCGCAGAGAATCGAGTTTCCCAAAGCACAGGAGTTCATCGCCGGCCTCAAGTACCCGAGTTCCTCGGGGATTCGGAATCACGGTCGTGTCGCGGGTAAGCGTGAGCACGACGACATCGCTGTCGCGCAGGCCAGTCTCATCGATGGTTTTGTTCACCAGAGGTCCATCTGCGGGGATGGTGAGTTCAGCTGCGCCGTATCCGGCGGTGACACTCAAACGCTGACGAACATCGAGTCCCGGGAAAGACACGTGGTTTGCGACATAGTCGATAATGGAACCGGCGATGTCGAGTTCGGTTGCACCCTCGATGCCTTCCAGCCCGGGCGAGCTGTTGACCTCCATGACCAGTGGGCCTGCATCACTTTCAAGCATGTCGACCCCGGCAACGCGCAGCCCCATGATCTGAGCGGCCTGGACGGCGACCCGTTCATATTCCTTGGTCAACTCGACAGCCTCTGTGGTTCCTCCACGATGCACGTTGGACCGAAACTCATCTCCAGACGCGCTGCGTCGCATCGCGCCCACAACTCGATCACCTACAACAAAGGCACGGAGGTCCTTACCGCGGCTTTCGGCGATGAATTTCTGGATCAGCACATTCTGGCGGGTGCTTTGCAACGTTTCGACCACGGCCTCGGCGACCTTGTTGTCGGGTGCGAGGATCACCCCGATGCCCTGCGTTCCTTCGAGGAGCTTGATGACAACCGGAGCGCCGCCGACGGATGCAATCGCGGCCGGCACGTCTGCGCGGTTGCGAACAAACATCGTGGCGGGCATTGCGACTTCATGGCTGGACAGCATTTGAAAGGAGCGGAGCTTGTCTCGCGAGTTTGCGATCCCTTCAGCCGAGTTCGGGGTATAGATGCCCATTTGCTCGCATTGCCGGACCACGGCAATGCCGAAGAAGGTGATGGATGCTCCGATGCGGGGGATGACGGCGTCGAAATCACCGATCGGTCGGCCCCGATACTGGAGTTCAGGTAGGTCGTGGGCGAGGTCTACGGCGAAGCGCAACGTGTTCAGCACCCGAACTTCGTGCCCGCGTTCTTTCGCGGCGGCGACGAGCCGTCGGGTGCTGTAGGCCTCGGGCGAACGGGAGAGAATGGCCAGCTTCATGGGTGAATCCGATCTGAAAGTTGCATAGCGTTGAATAAAGGAAATTTGAAAGTGAACGGCGACGGCGTAACGGCTCAGGCTGGGTTCGGTTCCCGCTGCACGAATGAACGGTTCGGATCGACGTGGAAACGGCCACGAAGCGCCGCTCGCCCGATCAGCATCTTGAAGCCCATCTGGTCGCGGCCGGTGAGCGTGATGTCGATATCGAAAAGTGCAGTTCCCAGGCACAGGGCGGTGCGAATGACTGGTCGGTATGAGCCGTGACCCGATGAGGATCGCACGAATCGATAGGCGACAACAGGGTGACGAACTACACTGACACGGTCATCAGGTTCCTCGGTCATGTTGAGGCTGAACGAGGCGTAGGCCTGGCTCTGAGATCCCTCGTGCAGTTCAAGGTCCTCGACATGAATGGCCGAAGTTGTCGCTCCGGTATCGACCTTGGCTTTGAACGCCAGTGTGTCTGCGAGTGCCGGAACCATGACGGTTTCGCGCCACCCGACAAAGGGCAACGCCGAGCTGTTCATCATCGCGAGGTCCAGTCCCAGGACACAGGGCCGACCAGGCGTGCACTGAGGATGGTGTGGGTATTCGGGTTCATACGTTGATCGGCTCACGATCCGCTATGTGGCTGTCGACCCGGATCACTGACAGTTGGCGTATCAGCACCATCTCGCTGGCAGCGGGCTGGCCGCCGCGAATGCGAAGGCTCCTGAGCGAGCCGAGTGTCGAGTGAATCTCCTCCAGTGTGGCCAGGCGATCGGTGCCTGGTCGCGTGGCAACTCGTTCCACACCATCGATGGTGGTCGTCTCCCCGGCAACGCGCCACGGAAGCGACGCATCGAATGGGAGAATATAGCTCGTCCACATCGGTCCTCCATCGGGGGAAGGAGCGGGCGTGTTGGTGGTGATGAAATAGAGGTCACGGTCCTCGCCGCGCAGAACAATAGCGGTCGCGCGCCCGGGCGTGCTGCTTGTGGACGCGGTGATGTAGGCCAGGCTCAGAACGAGTGCGCACGCAGGGCCAAAGACCTCACGTGATGTGAAGGGGTCGGTGGCCTCGAAGAACCAGAAGCTGTCGTCGGCAGGGGTCCGATTGATCTCCGCGCAAATTACCGATCCGTTGAGAACCGGGCGAGCGTCGCCAACGATGCGCAACAGTGCGGGGCGCGCAGCGAGATCGAGTGTGATCGCATCAAGGTGTTCACCGATTGAGATCTGGCTGAGAGGTTCGGTCATTGGTGTGCCTTTCGTGGTGCTCATCACACGGAGCGTGGGCGAGAGATTGGACGGGGTGGGAAGTCGGCTGACGAGAGTTTTTGTGCACACGTTCCCCACCCCCCCCAGGCGGGTTCCTACAGGACGCTCAGCCGGCGTGGTCGCCAAGGCGCATGCGTGCGCTCTCAGCCCAGCGGCGGGGCCGATCGCCGTAGCACTCAAGAATCGCATCGACGCCCATAACCGTCCCTTTGGCCAGGCGACCGAGTACGGAAAGAGTGGCGCTCACATCATGTTTGGCCGAGCACACCGTGGCGTCCTCAAGGGTAGCTATGCCGAATTTGTCGTGGACAGGCTGAATGTTTGAATGGCGGAGCAGCTCAGTGATGAGAGGCGAGGTAACGTCTTCCAGCCTGGGACCGTCGAGAACTGAGTCGATCATTACAGAAGCCGTAACAGACTGCTCACCCGAGGTGATGGTCCAACCTCTCGAATCACAAACTATGTCTGGGTCGTTGACGAAGTCGAGCCGGAGAACGCCGGACGAGGCGAGCGCACAGAGCTGACGAATGCTCTCGACGGGGGGTCCAAACGAGTAGCGCTTCACCCGCTCATCGAGAGCGATTGTGGCCGCCAGGGCGTCGTCGTTCAGACGGTTGTAGGAGAGACTTGCGTAGATGGTGGGATGGCAATGACGCCAGACCTGACCCAGGCAGTAATCGACGCTGATTGGAGAGGCCCCAGTTGCCATCGACACGAACTCGCTGAGGACGAGGGTCGGCGGTGTCGAGCGGTCGTTGAGCGAGGGATGTGCGGTCTCAGGGTCTCTAAGCCAGCTGCGCATGAGCGTTTCGATATCAACACTTGTCGTCGGGGCATCAGCGTGTCGTTTGGGCAGGTCCATGAACACGCGCGCCGCGACCGGCACCATCGCTTCAATGAGCAGGTCGGCGTTGGTCGCGCTCTCCTGGGCCTCTCGGCTTGCCAAGAGATTTTGGAGTTGCTTCAACTCGTCGGTTGTGGGGGCAAACTGCGCATCGAGAGCCGGTGTCTGCGGTTTCGGACACATTGGTAGACCGTCGAGCGAGAATGGGACGAGCTGTAGTTCGCAGCCGGGGCGCTGCCTGTAGAGGAGCAAGCCGCCTTCTGTGTCTTCGGTGGAGAACTCGCCAGTGCTGAGAGCGAGCGCTCGCACCACGTCCATCATGGCGAGTCCGTATCCTCGAATCGCGATGGTCGCGTTCCCGCCATGCTTCTCCACATGGTTCACGATGGGGAGTACTGGGTAGGGGTGCGTGCGCAGGAGCAGATGATGATGGTGTGCCACCGCCTCTTTCCATCCCGCGATCTGATCATCCGTGGTCGTTGGCTGGTGTCCCACGGTCAGCAGGACTTCGTCGGCCATCCAGGTCTGGCCATGGGAGTCCTGGATACTCCAGCGACTGTCGACTTCAACCAGATGCTCGATGCGTGTATGTATGAGGGCTGCGAGGCCAGCCTTCTCGAGCGGCTCAATGAGGCTCTTCGCGCGAGCGCTGAGGTATTCGCCCACGTGGGCTCGTGGGGGAAATGAGTCATCGAGATCTGCGGGCCACGGACTTCGCTTGATGCCTGCCCACGAGTGATAGCTGGGAAAGGCAGGTACGGGCGTTTCGCCAACGAAAAGTTCAGCACGGGACCCGAGCTCCAATGCCCGCTCGCTTATGTTGATCCAGTTGGTCTCGGGTTGATCCACGTCATAGACGTGACCAGCACCGACGTGAACCGCCTCGTTAAACAGAAGAAGCTTGACATGCGGCGCCAGAGGGGAGTCCGCCACGGCAGCGATGAGACATTCGAGCGCGTAGCTGCCTCGCGGGCCCATCCCGACAATGGCGAACGTGTATCTGTTCATGCTTGGTCGCCTTGTCTGGATGTCGCAATGGATAGTTCCAATGCGCACCGATGGGACTTGATCGGTTGGTCATCGGGCGCGCACTGTCTCTGGCCCCACACATCTGGTGGGTCAGCTCAAGCCTCAGCCTCAGCCTCTGGGTCGCTGGGGCCGTTGACGTTGAACGGCTGCTCCTCGACGTCCAGGCCTCTGCCGGGCAGGTCTGGATCCTGCGATTCAGCCGATCGTTGTTCTTGATCGCTCGTAGCGTCGGCGGGGCCGTTGACGTTGAATGGCTGCTCCTCGACGTCCAGATCTGTGCTTGGTGTGGAGGCATCCTCATTCGAGTCAGTACCGGCCTCGTCGTCGGCATTCTTTGTGTTCATGTTGATTCCTCTGGTTGGTGTGCAGGGTGTGGGACGCCGTGTTGGCAGGGCGAGCTCCACGGCAGTATTGACGAACTCGGGTTCGTGAGCAGGGGGCTACTGCTCAACTTTGAAGGCCACATCGACTGACACCTGCCAGCGGTCGATGGACCCTCCTTCGCCGAGGTTGGCCCGGATGTCGGTTACGTGGAGCCAGGTATGGCCGCGCACCTTTTCGCCTGAGGTGCTGAGAGCAGTCTTGACAGCATCTTCGATGCCTTCAGACGACTCGCCGACGAGCTGGGTCATTTTGAACGTTGCACCATTCATGGTTCATTACCTTTGCGATTCGTGAGTTGTACAGAGCGATGATCTGGTCTGCGGCCGTAGCGTGCGTACCCAAATGATACCCACTGGACCTGGCCAGCGTAGCCGCTTCTGTAGTCACGGCCGTGCGACGTTCAAGCTTCACAGCACCAAATCTACTCGTCGTCACAGCCGTGGTCGATACGCTGTAATCAATTCGGAAGGCGCACGGGCTGAGATCACTTCTCACGCCAATATCACGACACGAAAGTCAAACATATCCTTCACGGCATCTATGGCGGTACAGGACAACGTCTCTGTCGTGCACGTCTAGTCCAGCTGTAAGCGTGCGACCTCGACGAGGTCCGACGTACCGTCATCGTCGAGCGTGGACTGGGCGACCGTCAACACAACCCCACTCGTCGAGAAACGCAAACCTGACATATTGTTTGCAAAGAATGGGCCAGACCGGAGCTGTAAGCGGGGACGTGTGTCGCGTCCCCGGACTGAGCGTCTGAGCAGCGCTCCAATTCTTCGGCCAGCCTTCGTCAGCGTGAACCTCATCACACTCCTCTCTGGCGGAATGAGAGCGTTACGTATTGGGGAGCTCACAACCTGCCAAACGCTTGGTCCGTTGTCCGTCGACGCCAGAACTTTCGCTGCGAACGAAAAGTGGATGTCGCCGGAGGCGACCGTAATAGATTTCGGGGGGTCCGGATCAGATCGAAGCGCCTCGACCAGAGCCACGAACTCCGTGTAGCTGGTCATGAACGCCGGCCAGTCCTCCAAGTCGAGGTAGCGGCGAACCCGTTCTCCAAGGCGAGCAGCCCGTCGACCCAGCGCCCCACCGCAAAGCCGCTCGTTCCACACGTGGAGGTCGTGGAGGCCATCAGGGATGAACACTGGCACCGACGTAGCCAGCACCACATGACCTGAGCTACCCGCAGCCTGTTCGGTGACCCAACGCCACTCCTCGCCTCCAACCATCCGTCGGGAGTCGTCAGTGAGAACCCGAGCGTTGCGACAGTCGATGACGACAACGGTGACGTCACCCACCCTTCGGACAAAGCTGAACCGGTAGCCGCCCGGCAACGGTGTCGAGGCCTCCGAGCGGATGGCCCAATCCCGGAGCATCGCCGTGGCGTCTTCCGACTCCTCGGCTCTCGACAGAATACCCTCGGCTTCGATCTCTGCCGGCGAGAGGTTGCCGAGATGCTGGTACACCCAGTACGACACGAGACCGCCAATGGCGTGTTCGTTCCACCAGGACTCTTTGCGGATGTCTGCGACCCAGGACGCCGAGATGTTCCAATCGTCGATCATGTCGTGGTCGTCAAAGATCATGACCGACGGGACGACGGAGAGCAGCCAGCGTTCCGCCGATAGCGACCACGCCTCACGGTAGAGCCAGCAGTACTCCTCGAAGTCGGCCACAGTCTCGGCCGGCAACGCAGACGAACCCGATCGACGTGCCTCGATACGTTCCCTGGCCTGCGGCGAGGAGTCGTCGGCATAGATCTGGTCGCCGAGCAATACAAGGAGGTCGGGCCATTCCGACGGGTCCTCGGTCGCCATCCGCTTTGCGTGCGCCCACAACGTGTCGACACCCCGACCGTCGTCATTGAAAGTCAGCTCCAGCGTGTACGGCGGTTCGTGTGGAGCTGCAGCGCGGCAGGAACCGAGGAGAAGAGAGACTTCCTGGTTCGGATGCTGCGTGCGGATCACACTTGGCGGCATGTTCGACCCGGGCTTCGGCCACACGGTTGCGCCATCTATTGCGACCTCGTACTCAACCGTGGTTCCAGGCTCCAGGTCGCTGAGGATCACCAGGGCGTAATGGTGACCCGCCACGGTGAAGGTCCTGGAAGACGATTCGAGAATTTTCACTTCGCACGGGTCGGAGGTTTCGACCCAGATTGTGGCTGACCGGTCGTCGACAAACCGAAGCATTGGGCCCAAAAGAAGGTCGGTTGTCACACACGCCTCCACTGGGTGCCTCGCCGAGCCGACGAATAGAAATACCGCTCGTGGGTACGCTAGTACCGTGGGAGCCGACGAGACGCTTACCAACAGCGATAAGCACAGGGTCGAGGATCCAACAAGCAGCTCCTCGCGCGCGGCTGACCTGGCGACCAGCGTCGAGCAGCAACTCCAGGATCGGCCCCAGTTCGCCGCAGCGCTGCGGGCTGGCTGGTTGGCCAAGGCGCTCGTCTACAGCGCCATGGCCTGGATTGCCCTGCTCATTGGATTGGGACGACCCACGTCCTCCGATGCGTCGTACACCGGCGCCATCGAGGAACTCGCCATTCGACCCCTTTCGCGCATATCGCTCGTGGTCTTCGCTGCAGGCTTGCTGCTCTACTCGGCCTTCCGAGTCGTATCCGTTCTCCTCATCGACGGGCACGATCTCAACGACTGGGCCCACCGCATCGGCTACTCCTTCAGCGGCGCAACCTACCTCGTGGTGGCATGGATTGCGGTCGAGGTCGCTTTCAGTGAGGCTGACTCGGAGTCCGAATCACTCGTAGAATCGATTTCCCGTCAACTTCTTGCCAATAGTGTCGGCCGGATACTCCTCGGTCTCGGCGGTGTCGCTGCCGTCGGCATCGCCTCCTACTTTGGAGTCAGAGGAATCAACCGACGATTCCTGCGTGATCTCGACCTTGACGAAGCGTCCCAGCGGAGCCGCCACCTCGTCGAGCTCACCGGCGCTATCGGCTGGTTCGGACGCTGCGTCATCGTCGCCATCGTCGGACTCTTCGTTACCTGGGCCGCCATCGACGCAGACCCCGTCGACGCCCGCGGCCTCGATCGAGCCCTGCAACGCCTCGCAGGCGACGATCTCGGAGTATTTCTTGTGGTGTGTATCTCGGCGCTCCTTTTCGTCTATGCCCTCTTCTGCGTTCTCAGCATCCCGTACCGACGACTCGAGGTCTCATGAAAGAAGCTGCGCCCGTCGCGATCTGGAATCCAGCGAGCGGTTCTGCGCCGTCAGAGCAACAGCTGCGCGAAGCACTCCCCGATGGCGTCGATCTCGTCGAGACGACCGCCGCAGACCCCGGCGTTGGACAAGCCGCTGACGCTGTGGCTGCTGGATCCCCCACTGTCATCGCCTGTGGAGGCGACGGAACGATCCGGGCCTGCCTGGAGGGTGTCATCGACTCCCGCACCAGCCTCGGTATTGTCGCACTCGGCACCGGCAACCTCCTTGCCCTCAACTCGGGGATTCCCGCCGGTCTCGACGCCGCCCCAGACGCTCTGGCCAGAACTCCTCAGCTCATCGACGCCGCCACAGCAAACGGGGAGGCCTTCGTCGTCATGGCCGGGACCGGTTTCGACGCGCACATGATCTCCGAGGCCGAAGACGTCGGGAAGGATCGCATCGGGCGCCTGGCGTACGTTCTGGCTGCGGTAAAGAACGTTCCCGCTCGACTCATCCGAACCACCGTCGTCGTCGACGGCGTCGAGTTCTTCAGGGGCCGAACCTCGATGGTTCTGGTAGGAAACATGCCCACCATTACCGGGGGCCTCGACGTGTTCCCGAACGCTGACCCCTCTGACGGAAAGCTCGACGTCGGAGTACTCCGAGCTGAGACAGTCCGAGAGTGGGCACGTGTCGGCTGGACGCTGCTGCGATCCAAGCCTCAACCCCCCGATCTCGTCGTCCGCACGCAGGGTCGGTGCATCACCATCACCAGCGACACGCCCCGCCCCTATCAGCTCGACGGCGAAGACCGTGAGCCGACCAACCAGGTGGCCATTGAGATCAAACCGGCGGCCGTCACACTTCTCACTGGGCCGCTGACGAACGAAAGAACAACCTGATGCCAATCATTGACCTTTCTGAACTTCGCGACACGTTCCGAGTCCGTGACCTCGACGGCGTTGTAAACCTTGCAGGCTACGACCCCGCTGACACGCCGTTTGTGGACTCCGAGGACGACGCCGAAGACGAATTGGAGAACGACCTCCGCAAGGAACTCTTTGATCAGCACGAACTGCTCTTCGCTGAGGCCGACAAATCTGTGCTCCTCGTTCTGCAGGGACTCGACTGCAGCGGCAAAAACGGAACGATCAAGCACGTTGTAATCGCCATGAATCCAGCGGGCGTCCGAACCGCTTCGTTCGGCAAACCCACCGACGAAGAAAAGCAACACCACTTCCTCTGGCGCCACAAAAATGAGCTGCCCAAGCCCGGTCAACTCGGCGTATTCGACCGGTCACACTACGAAGATGTCATCGTCCCGCCAGTCAACGGCGACATGGACGGCAACGACCTCGACGAACGCTTCGACGAGATCAACGCCTTCGAACGAGAACTCGTCGACAACGGAACGACTCTCATCAAGTGCCTACTGCACATCTCCTACGACGAACAGCGGGAAAGGTTTTTGCGGCGACTCCGCCGAGACGACAAACGATGGAAGTTCTCGATCTCTGATATCGAAACCCGGGCCCGCTGGGACGACTACCAGGCCGCATACGCGCACGCCGTTGGACGTACCAACCCCGACCACGCCCCCTGGTTCGTCATCCCTGCCGACCACAAGTGGTACCGCAACTGGGCCATAGCCCAAATCCTCATCGGCACACTTGACGCAATGGGACTCGCCTACCCCCAACCGGACTTCGACCTGGAGGACCTGCGAGGCCGCCTCGCCCCGCCCAACTGATTGCCCGCACTACCCGACTGACACAGCTCACCCGAACCGAAAGGAAGTTGCGCCATCACCCCAACCTCTCCCAGCAAACGAGTGCGAACACAATGGCGCACGGCGCCACCCGACCGGGCAAACCCCCTGAAAGTGTGGCCGCTGCGGTGGCGACACGCCGCCTGGTTCGCCGCCGCATTCATCACCATGACCGCAACATGGGTCGCCGTCGGATTTGCCGTCACCAACGTCGTCGAACCTGCGCTCGGCTCCACCGAAGCAGACCTTTCCAAATGGCTTGAAGAGAACCGCACCGGGACGTGGAATGACGTCGCCGAAATCGCCTCAATTCCTTCCGACACCCCCGTCAAGATAGGAATCGTCGCCTTGTTGCTTGTCGTGTTCCCGGCAGTATTTCGGAGATGGCACGACTGGGCGTTCCTTGCGTCGGCTCTCGTTCTTGAAGTCAGCGTCTACGGTCTCTCAAGCTGGATCGTCGGTCGCCCCCGTCCCCCTGTTGAAAGACTCGCCGATGCCCCAACCCAGAGCTGGCCTTCAGGCCATGTCGCTGCGGCAGTCACGTTCTACGTTGGCTTGGCGATCGTGGCGCAGTGGCGCACCGACGACCGCCGAATAACCGTCAGCACCAAACTTGCAGCCGGCGTCATTGTTGTCGCCATGATGCTCTCGCGCCTCTACCTTGGCATGCACTACGTGACCGATCTGTTCGGCGGGGTCGCCCTCGGCGCAGCGTCACTGTTCGTCGCCGACTGGATCATGCACCGGGCCGTCACCGAACTTGACGCCGCCGACGACAACAACCACCTGCCCAGCGACGT
>ENA-ORXT01001699-ORXT01001699.1-marine-metagenome-genome-assembly--contig:-NODE-1699-length-28422-cov-4.917728_pt1 | contig 28422 bp, 15 predicted proteins | sample MGYA00237868_ERZ511482 | MGnify/ENA metagenome assembly ERZ511482 | reverse complement strand
TACAAGGCGGGTGACTTTCCGCTGAGCGAGTCGGCCGCGCTTGAAACAGTCGCGATTCCAATTTATCCAGAATTAACGTTAGAGATGCAAGAATTGGTCATGGAGGTAATTTCCTCTGCTCCAATGTTTGCATAAGCATGCAAGCTACTTAACGAAGATACGAATTCTGCGAAATTAAATGAGCCAACATGTTTAATTTGGGTGCGATTAACAAATTAGCAACAAATTGGCTTTGAGTCTATCCAATTAATGGTAATTACAACCTGTTTTATGCTCAAATTGGCTAATTATGGTCAACATATATACCATTAGTTCACTACTGTTCATCAACTCCGACTTTTTATGATGCGCCCGTTGACTTTCAGGTAATATTATTCCAATAAGCTTGGATCCTGTTGTGACCCCCATGTGTTTTATGGTTTTCAAGAAGTTCTGTTGAACTTGTATATTGAGTGCTTCTTGATCAAAGTTGAGCGGGTTAGCATAGGTGTGAGCCTAAATGTACAGGTGTCACTAAAGTGCATCGCTCCGTACCAATTTAGTGTATTTTCAAACCAAAAGATGTCGTCAGTCTAGTCAAATTTTGACGAGGGTACTGTGTGCAATGGACAGAATTTATGCTACAACTAATCGCTAGCATGGTCTTGCTCTGCGGAGAAATTTTATACCTGCTTCAGGATTTTAAAAGAGGTGTGCTTGCTGGCATTCTTGTTCTTGGGTTAACCGCAGATGTATTACCTTGGCATTTCTTACCTATCTCAGGGGTAGCAACTATTGCTTTTCTTGTATTTTGTGCCTTCGCTATTATTTATGTAATACGACCTCAATATAGTAAACACAAAAATATTGAAGCAATAGTGCTCTCACGAGGCTATTTAGTACTTCTTTTTTGTTTTGTTGCAATCGCGTTACTTTATGTATTGGCTGCTGGAGAAAATGCTCAATATGGTCTAGACAAAACAATCTTAGTGATTTTAAGAGGTGTAATCCCTGTTTTTGTCTTTCGGTTACTAATTCAAGAGAGTCGTGATTTTAAAACGGTTTATTATACATTTATTGCAATATCGGTTCTTGGAACAGCGTTTCTTCTTTCGGCAGATGTTACACAGGCTTATACTGTATCTCTTGATCAAGTTAATACAATAGTTGCAGCACGTATTGTTGGAATTGGTGCTGTGCTTTTAGGTACTTTCTTGTTGTTTACAGATAAGATCTCGTGGATACACTATACAGTTTTTACGCCACTATTTTTTGTGCTTATTATTGGTACACTGCTTACTGGAAGCAGGGGTCCCTTAACTGGTATTTTAGTTGTATTATCGCTAGTTATTTTGCTTAGTGGTCAATTTCAGTTATGGGGTCGTTCAACTTTTTTGTTTGCTGGGATATTTTTCGCGACATTACTTCTGACCTTTTTTGCGGATTGGTCACTAATTGACACATTGTCAGTTTTAGGCCAAAACCGAATTGTTTCAACAATTCTTACTTTGAACTTTGAACGCATTGATAGTGGGCGTTTTGAATTATACGAGATCGCAATCGATGCCATCACTAAGTCTACAGCAATTGGCATCGGCACTGGGGGATTTGGAAATGTAATGGGTGGGTATATCGGACGCATCTACCCACATAATATTTTTTTAGAGGTTACATTGGAGCAAGGATTAATAGGTTTGTCTATATTACTTATCATTGTGGCTACAACTTTTTACCGTTGTGTTAGACTTTTAAGGGATCGAGATGCCAATATTTATTTAAAGTGTGTTCCATCAGTATGGATCTATACCCTTTATAATGCACAGTTTTCAGGAGATATCGGTGCGAACTATCAATTTTGGGCGGTAGGTGGATTGGTTTGGATTGCTCATGCTCTCGCCCTTGCTACGAGCAGGATGGTGCAAGAACAAGAGAGCGTTATTATTAACGGACAACTCCTGCAGTGCTCAACAAACAAGCACCCTGATGCAATCAAACTGGTTCGGTTCTAAAGTTTCCTACTTACATGACCCAAGAGCATGATTTGTTAATAATTCTACTGGTTCGGATGCCTGACAAAAGCACTCAGGCATGACAAATTCGCGAAATTCTTCTTCTATCCCAAATCTGTCTGGTAGCTAGAATAGCTATCAAATTATGGTTTATGGTGTGGGAATAGAGTAGATTACATTACAGCTTGCCTATGCAGAGCGCAGAACAGGATCGACACGTATGATTAATTGGCCCAATGGCAAGAAGTTTGCATTTACCATATTTGATGATACTGATAACAGCATGATTGATAATATTTATCCCGTTTATCAATTCTTGTCGAGCTGCGATATCAAAACTACCAAGTCAGTCTGGGTATACTCATCACGAGATTTTTTTACAGGCAAGTGTCTCGAAGATCCTGAATATTTAGAGTACGTGAGAACTCTGCAGAATGATGGGTTCGAAATTGCATCTCATGGTGTTGGGTCGGGGCAATTTACGAGACAAGAGATAGTTGATGGTGTGGAAAAATTCAAACAGCTTCTAGGATTTTATCCGTATATACACGCTAACCATGCGCGAAATTCAGATTTGATCTATTGGGGGCACAAGAGATTTACCTTTCCAATGAAATGGCTATATCGGCTTGTGCAGAAGCGTTCATATTATGGTGATCTAGAAGGCTCAGATTATTTCTGGGGTGATATAGCAAAGAAGCATATCAAATACATGCGAAACCGTACTTTTCGGGGAATAAATACGGGCAAGTATGATCAGATAATGCCCTACATTGAACCAGCTAAGATTAAGTGTGCCAATTACTGGTTCAGTTCCTCTGATGGTCATACTGTGGAAGAATTTAATGATCTAACTACGAAAGAGAACCTAGATAAACTAGAACAAGAAAGTGGATTTTGCATAGTTTATACACATTTTGCGTCAGGCTTTGTTAATGAAGAGGGGGAACTTAATCATACATTCCAAACAAATATACGGGATTTGTCTAGGAGAAATGGCTGGTTTGTTCCTGTGGGTGAGCTGTTAGATTTTTTACTAAAAACTGACGGACGAGGGAAGGCAGCTTCCTATAGGGATCTTTTGAAATTAGACCGTAGCTGGATTATGGAGCGAATATCGAAACGGTTTACCTATGGCCGCTAATTCTGTAGGTGCCGACACGAGTAAATTTATACAAATGCTCCAAGAGCTTATTCTGTTCCTAATTCGAGGGCAAATAAGCACTCGCTGGCTACAAAGTATAAACAAACGCCCTCTGCTAAGTGTATTCGGGCTACAAAATTCTTAAATGATATGTGTGTTTAATAGTTTGCAAATGGAATGTTATAGATGCGGATAGCGTATATTTTACTATGGAATGTGCAAAGCGGTGATGGGATAGCACAAAAAGTAAGAACTCAAGCCGATATGTGGATAAAGCTTGGACACGAGGCCAAGCTGTTCTGTAATGTCTTAGGCGAACTTCCTTCCTCAAAGTCTGGCTGGCTCGACAGCGAGGAATGCTTTAGATATGATAATTGGCTTCAATATCTCTTTGATAGTAATCAGGAAGTTTTAAAGCGCATTGAAGAGTATACTCCTGATATTGTTTATTTGAGGTTTGAGACTTTCCAACCATACCACCGGAAATTAAACCAACGTTTTCCCGTAGTGATGGAGTTAAATGCTGATGATGTTCAAGAATATCAAGTAAATGCCAAACAAAAGTTTACAAGTAAGTTGATGTATCTTTATCATAGGCTTACTCGTAAACTTTTGTTTGGACCTGTAAAAGGGATTGTAAGCGTTACACATGAGATCGCCAATCTCCCTAATGTTAAGTACTATAATAAGCCATACATCGTCTTGCCCAATACTCTGAATTTAGAAAACTACGAGGCTATTCCATATGAAGAAGATCGGGAGATGCCCAATTTAGTCTTTATGGGCAGTAACGGTGTTTTTTGGCACGGGATTTCTAAGATTATTGAGCTTGCTAAAAATACAGTAGGTGAATTGAATTTTCACCTAATTGGTAATATAAAGAACGATGAGTCAACTAGCTCGCCTAATATTACCTATCATGGCTATCTCTCTAAACGAGAATTTGAAGAACTATTCTCGAAAATAGATGTTGGCATCGGATCGCTCTCATTTCATGAAAAGAATATGTATGAAGCCTGTTCTCTTAAAACACGCGAATATTTGTCGAGAGGACTGCCAATAATTTTAGGTTATAACGATACGGCATTTCTAAATCGTGAACTTCCTCAGTGGGTGTTACAGCTTCCCAATACACCTGATAACGTTGAATTAAATATAGCGCAGATCATCGAATTTGCACGCCAAATGAAAGGTAGGCGTCTTACCAAAGATGAGGTTGCGCCATATATTGATTCATTACCATTTGAGAAAAAGCGACTGGCATTTTTTCAATCTATCCTGTCGAAATAGGTTCATCCCTAATGCATGTAATCGTTGTTACAAGTGAGTGGCCAACGCTGGAAAATCCTGCCAGTGGAAGTTTTGTTGCATTACAGGTAGATAAGCTGCGTTCCATCGGGGTGGATGTTGATGTTTTTTCATTCCGTGGTTCTATGAACCCGACGCGCTATGTAAAGGCATGGTTTGACTTGCGTAAACAACTGCGAACAAAACCGTATGATCTAATTCACGCCCATTTTGGCCAGAGTGGACTCTTGGCACTGCCAAAGAAGCTCCCCTTGGTTGTAACATTTCATGGCTCAGATTTGAATGGTGTTGTAAGTGTGCGCGGTCATACTAATTCCATTGCCGGATTTATCTTACGTGAGATCAGCCACTATGTTAGCACTATAGCAAATGAAATCATTGTTGTTTCTCCAAAACTGTTCGGTTCTGTGTCCCATCCTAATACGCACCTTATACCTTGTGGAATCGATCTATCGCTTTTCCGCCCAATTGATAAGTCTATAGCGCGTCGAGAGCTGCAGATGGATGAAGACAAAATATATGTATTGTTCGGCGCAAACCCAGCTAATCCAATAAAGCGATATTCGTTGGCCAATGATGTTGTTTCAAACGTACGAAAAAGAACTGGGCAAGATGTAGAACTTCTAGCCATTTCTGCTGAGCCACATGAAAGAATGCCTCTTTACATGAATGCGTGTGATGTTTTATTGCTTACCTCTATAAGTGAGGGTTCGCCTATGGTAGTTAAAGAAGCTCTTGCTTGTAACTTACCCATTGTTTCAGTAGATGTAGGTGATGTAAGGGAGAGAATTGCAGGTGTTGAAGGGTGCATTGTTTGTATAGATGAGCAACCAACTACAATTATTGGTGCGTTGTCATCAGTACTTCTTAAAGGAGGGCGAGTTGACGGTATTGATGCAGTAGCCTCCTTGAGTGAAGATTTACTGGCAAAATCTGTATTGGATATCTACACTAAGGCCATTCAATGATTTACCGTTTTCTTCTTTCCATTTCTGTCTTTACTGGACGTCTACACCCTTAATATCATTAATTAAAACAAATTTATCTGATAAGGTCTCTATGACATCATTATTAAGCTTAAAACCCAAACGAGTCATGGTATTGGCTCCCCATACAGATGATGGTGAGTTCGGGTGTGGTGGACTGTTAGCCCGATTTATTGAAGAAGGCATAGAAGTTTATTACACCGCCTTCTCTGTTTGTGAGCAGTCGGTTCCCTATGGGTTTTCTGAGGATCAGCTGAAATTTGAATTGATGGAAGCAACAGGCGTCGTTGGGATACCTCCTGAAAACATGATCATTCATAGGTATGAAGTTCGGAAATTCCCTGAAGTTCGGCAAAGCATACTGCAAGACATAATTGACACACGTAAGTCGATTGACCCTGATCTAGTTCTTCTTCCCTGTATTGATGACATCCATCAAGATCATCAGGTGGTTGCAGCCGAAGGTTTGAGAGCATATAAGAACACCACAATTTTATCGTATGAGATGCCATGGAATAATTTGAGTATCACGACTTCATCCTTTGCTGTATTGGAGAAAAGGCATATTCAGAAAAAAATTGATGCATTGGCCTGCTACAAAACTCAAGCCTTTCGACATTATGCAAATGCTGAGTTTGTTTGGTCATTAGCTAGAACAAGAGGTGCCCAAATCGCCCAGGAATTTGCCGAAGTTTATCAGTTAGTTCGATTAGTGTTCTAATCAAACTAACTGAACACGAACAGTTCAGAGCGTGTATTGAAGGAAATGATGCCGAAGCCAACTATTTCAGTGATCTTACCAGTATTTAATGAAGCTCAATTTATCGAAAAGACGCTTCAAACGCTTCTTAAACAAAAGCAGGATATATGCGATATTGAGATCCTTGTGATTGATGGCATGTCAACAGATGGAAGCTACGAGATTGTACGCAAAATTGCATTGCAAAATTCTAGTGTCCACTCATTCCAAAATACAATGCGAAAGACTCCTTTTGCCTTCAACATTGGTTTGCGCGAGGCTCAGGGTGAGTATGTCGCTATATTAGGTGCACATAGTGAGTATAATCCTGACTATCTCTCTGTATGCTTAGCTGAACTTAAGACACATGGCGCTGTCGGCTGTAGTGGGAAATTATATTCAAAACCAGCGACGCAGAGTTTACAGGCACAAATTTCTCTGTGGGTTTTGTCTCATCCATTTGGCGTATCTGGTTCATCCTTCCGGACGCAGTCAGAGGGCTATGCTGATACCATCCCGTATCCAGTTTTTCTTAAGAGAGTTCTGCTGGATCTGGGTGGATATGATGAATCCTTCACCCGGAATCAAGATAACGATATGAATTATCGAATCAGGCAGGCTGGACATAAGTTATATGTGACTGGAAAAACAAGCTGTGTTTATTACACGCGTTCTAGTCTACGTGGACTCATCGACTACGCTTATGGAAATGGTTCTTGGTGTGCCGTTAGCTTTCGAACAGAGCCAAAATCATTGGGATTACGACACTATATACCAGCACTATTTTTGATTGCCGTCATTTGTTCTACACTAAGCGCTATTGTGGGCATACTGCTTCACCTTCCCGTGGGAATATTGGTTTTGCTTTTAACGCCTATTTGGTTGCATTTATTGATTGGTACTGTGGCATCAATACAAATTGCATATCAGAAAAAAGCCTTACCTGCCTTGCTGCTGGCACCACTATTTTTTGCTTTTCATCTTACTTATGGATATGGCTTTTTGAGACAATTTGCGGGTATTGTTTTGAAGATGTTTACGGTTTCCAAGACTAAGATCCAGACTGAACTATGAATAAACCTCAAGAAGTTGAACGCTTGACGAAAGTCTATAGCTTTTATCATTCGGATACTGACACTCAGAGCCGTTGGGACATTGACAATCCTGGCAATCGGCATGCATGGGACGAGCGTCGTGAGCGAACAGTGAAAGTATTAACAGAAAATCAACTAATGCCATTAACTAATAAGCGGATTCTTGAAATCGGCTGTGGAAATGGTAATGTTCTGGCCGACTTTTTACGATGGGGCGCGGATCCGTCCCACGTATATGGAATCGACCTGATGCCAAATCGAATTGAGCAAGCAAGACAACTGAATCCAGGGGTGAATTTCGCCTGTGGCAATGCGCAGTCACTGGACTTTGCCGACAATGAGTTTGATTTAGTCTTGCTCGTTATTGTTCTCAGCTCTATCTTAGATGATTCTATGAGCCGAGATATTGTGGCAGAGGTTACGCGTGTACTCAAGCCTGGTGGCTCAGTATTACTCTATGACTTTCGTTATAATAATCGACACAATCCGAATACGAAGGCGATTACTAAGTATGACCTTCGTCGGCTATTCCCAAGCTATAATTTAGACGTCCGGCCTATTACGTTGTTGCCGCCTCTCTCTCGTCGGTTAGGGAAACTGACACCTTGGCTGTATCCGACGTTTAACAGTTTACCATTATTACGTAGCCACTATTTGGCACTATTGACCAAAACGACTGACTGATATGGAACATATAAGATGTATTTTTTGTCAAAGGGATAAAGGCAATATCATTATTGCAAATGGTTCCGCGACCGTTGATGATATAGTGATACGCGAGAATGGATTTCTTGCTCGAAAATGCCCTAGCTGTCATTTAATTTATGTATCACCACGGCCAACGCAAGAAGAAGTGAACAACTTATATGAAGATGGTGAAGCTGATATTTTGCCAGAAGATCATATCGATGCACTTTTCTTAAAGCGACTTTATGCTAAGAATAATCTTGCTATTCTGAAACCTTTTCGGAAGGCTGGTTCTCTTTTAGAGATTGGCGCAGGTGCGGGAGCGTTCCTGGATGAAGCTAGGCGACAAGGGTTTGATGTATATGGGATTGAACTCAATAAATTACAGGCAGATTACATTAAGGATGCTCTGAATATTCCATGTGAAACGGAGTCAATTGCTAATGCTTTCGGTGAACGCCAATTTGACGTTATATATCATTGTGACGTCATAAGCCATTTTCATGATCCGTGGCAAGAATTTAGTGCAATCAACCGAAAACTTGCCCACAATGGATATATGCTTTTTGAAACAGGAAACAGTGATGTTGAGTTGAAGTATTATAAGGAAATAGAGAAATTCCAACTGCCCGATCATCTGTTTTTCTTTAATCAAAGAAATATTAACGATTTGCTTGAAGGAACTGGATTTGAGTTAAGGCAAGTTGTGAAGTATTGCACGTTACCTCAGCATCGAACGGGCCGGCGCTTAAATACTTTTGTGCGTACGCTATTTGGTAAAAGGGCGCATCAGAAGACGGTTACCGCGCTCTTAGAAAAAATAGAGAGCACTTCCACAATCAATCAAACGCCTAGTGAGGCAGTTAGAACTAATAAAGCTGTGAGCCACTCTATAATGGGGATGATTAAGCGATATGCTCGACGGGCCTGGCATATTTGGACATATATACTGCGCTATAAAATAGGATATTTTACGCTAAAACAGGGTAGACCACAGACGATGGTTTTTGTTGCCCAAAAAGTAAAAGGTATACCAGAGAAAGTAAACAAGAAAGATTATCAATCGGCGGTATCCACTAATTGAGTAGGGGTATGACAACAAACGTTGCTAATTTTTTATCCAAGCTAGAAGGGGGCAGCATTGGTGCTATACTCGTACGAGGTGCAGGTGGTGCATTTACGATTAGTCTCTTGTCAATAGCAGTTTCCTTCATTAGCCAAGTGCTATTAGCCCGTTTTATGGGGGTAAAAAGCTTTGGGGTGTTTACATATATTGTTACGTGGATCACCTTGTTGACATTACCTTCACTTTTAGGATTAACAACAGGATCTGTACGTTTTATTTCACAGTATTATGCCCAAGAAGAGTGGGCGTTACTCAAAGGTTTTTTGCGAATAAATTTTACTTTTCCAGCCTTGGCCGCTATTCTTGTGGGAATTATAACGCTCTGTGTAGTTTATTTCTTTGGTAATTTCAACTCGCAAGACAACAATTGGAATACATGGTTGTTTGCAGTATTGTTTTTGCTGCCTTTTAATGTCTTAGTTACGGTTCAGGCAAGTTCGCTAAGAGGACTTAAAAGGGCGGCTTTAGCCGAAGCGCCTACTTTGTTATATTCTGTTGGGATGTTGATTATTGTCGCTGCACTTTCTATGTTTGGTACCAATCTTTTCACCAGCACGAACGTAATGTTGATCCGCTCTATTGTAACGGCCATTGCCTTATTTATATTGATGTCATTCCTGCGTCGGTCTTTACCAGAACAGCTTGCAACGGTTGAACCAGCATATCAAACTAAGACTTGGTTGCGGGTATCTTTGCCTCTTTTATTGATCGCGGGCATGTCGGTTGTGCTGAAACGAACAGACATTATCATGTTGGGCATGTTCTCGGGTACAACGGACGCTGGTGTATATGCTATGGCTTCTAGGATCGCTGATTTTTCACTGTTAAGTTTTGCCGCAGTTACAGCAATTGCAGCGCCACTTATCTCAGAATACTTTAGTACAAATCAACAGGAAAAATTACAACATGTTGTTCGGCTTTCTGCCAGGGGGATGTTTGCGGTTACGGCTCTATCATGCGCACTAATTTTTATGTTTCCTGGTCAGATCCTACGGGTATTTGGTGCTGAATTTGATGCGGGTTCTTCGGCTCTTGTGATTTTGGCTATAGCTCATCTAGCGAATAGTTTTGGTGGCCCCGTTGGTCAGTTGCTTATGATGACTGGACACCAAGACGACATTGCAATGATTCTTGGGGGCACTGTTATTCTTAACTTATGTTCAAACGCAGCGCTAATTCCTCTGCATGGAATGACGGGTGCAGCAATTGCAACCTGTATCTCGTTAATGGTCGCAACTGGGATAAGTATATGGCGCGTGCATCATATTTTAGGTATACGCGCAAGTGCATTATGAATCTAGTCACGATGTATGTACTCTAAAAATCCAATGGAAATATCCATAAATGCGACTTCGTATGCGCTCGAGCAATTAGCCATACGTGCAGGAATTGAAATCTACTCTATAAACAATACCACTTTAAGATTGCTTGATTTGCCATTTTATTACGGTATGGTGCCAGAACAAGCGGCTCATCTTCCTGCAATCTTTGTTAAACGATGTAGTCATAATGCATGGACAGATTTATTGGAGAGCCCAGTAGAACAATTAACATGGCTTTCTTCTGATAATACCATGCCAGCAGGACAGTCGCTGCCCGTTAGTAATTCCATCCCAGCTCTATTCTGGGGTGAAGATTCATATGAAGATACGCCGCGTTTTGTAGAATGCCATCCAGATGGGTCAATAACGTTTCACGTCGACATCATCGCTACTACACTCTTTATGTTGACTCGCTGGGAAGAAACTGTAAATCAAGAACGAGATCACCATAATCGGTTTCCTGCAACGGCTTCGGTGTCATATAAAATGGGCATTCTGCAAAGACCGCTTGTTGACGAATATGCGCTTGTTTTGAAGGCATGGATTCAACATATACGTTGTGAGTGGCAGCCAAGGTTACCTAAATTCCAGATCAAGCTGACTCACGATATTGACTACACTCAGCGCTGTAATAATGCAATACAACTGGCAAAAGCTGTTGGAGTGGATCTGTTGCGACAGAAAAGCCTGTCCCAATCGTTCAGTACTGTGGCTGGCTATTTATCACCTGCAAATGATATGTACATGAAGGGCATTTATCAATTAGCAGCGTTTTCAAAGTCTGCTGGCCTATCCAGTTCGTTTTACTTTATGGCTGCATCAATCACTAAATATGATAGTGGCTACGATTGTGCATCGCCACTGCTAAAAAAGTGTTATGCCGATCTTTTAGAAATGGGCTTCACCATCGGATTCCATCCCAGTTACTATACCTTGGATAATCCAGAGCTACTTGCAGCTGAGAAGAGTAAGCTCACTGCCGCTGCTGGTCATGAGATGGTCGAAGGACGGCACCATTATCTACGTTTTCGAACTCCCGACACTTGGCGCAATTGGGAGCAAGTTGGCCTCAAGCATGATCTGTCGCTGGGATATGCCGACGCAATAGGGTTTCGTTGTGGCACCTGTCATACGTTCCAGGTTTTTGATATCAAAAATGATAGGACACTTGACCTGTATGAAACGCCGCTGATTGTCATGGATGCCACACTCAAGTTGTACAATGATCTTACGCCAGAAGCTGGTCGAGAGCGTATTCTTGAGTTGGCTAAAATTTGCCAAGCTGTGAATGGAACGTTCAGTTTACTATGGCACAACTATGCACTAAGCGGATATTGGAAAAATTGGGCAGTGACTTATCAAAAAACATTGACTGCCCTTGCACGGATGACATAATTCAATATAGACCGTGACTGCCCCCGTGATTCAGTAGTGAAAACATGAATGAGTTTATTGGAATATTTAGAAATGCAAAAGGCACTTGGTAATATGACGCAAAATTTATCCATAAGTTGGGGCGATCCTTATTACTTTGAGGATCATCGTGTACAAGATCTCGCGGTTGTACCGGGTGCAGCCTATATTGAATTTGCATTAGCTATGGCGAAGAATAGGCTGTTACGGGCACCGTCTGCTATTCGCAACATTCAATTTAAAAATGCTTTGATCGTCTCTGAGCAAGATGCATCTATGACCGAATTAACTCTCGTAGATAGTGGGAATTCGTCGTGGCTGTTTCGATGTGAAGCCCCTACATCGGATTTTTCCAATCCATCACTGACCTATGCTCACATGGAACTGGGTGATCATCGCGGTGGTCAGACGATTGCCCGTTTGTCAACAGCTTCCCTTCAAGAAGCACGTCAAAAATTTCACAAACAGGTTCCGTCCGAGCAATTCTATTCGGAGCTTGCAAAAGCCGGCAATGGATATAGATCCAAATTTCAGACTCTTCAAAATCTTTGGGTTGGTCAATCAGAAGCTGTAGGCGAATTTAAGAACAGTCAAGAAACCACCCATTATGGCTTTGCAATCGATCCATTTCTTTTAGATGGCTGTGTACAATTATTCTCATCAATCGTTGAAAAGAATGGTCGTACATATATTCTAGAACAGATCGATGAGTTATTAGTACTGGGCACACCGTCTGGACCTTGTTGGGGAGTGGCTACGCTAACGACTGCTGAGGGTGATGGCGTCTACTCTGGTACAGTTTATCTTTATGATGAAGACGGAATAGCGCTATGGTCAATAGAGGGCTTACAAATTCGCCTGTTGGGCAATACAATCTCTGAAAATTCGACAGATGGGCCCGTACAAACCGTGGCTGTTTCCGCTACCTTTACGGCCGAACCATTGGAGGATTCTCTCGCTTTTTGGCATAAAGAGCTAGGTATAAATGGGAAAATTGAGTTTGCACCCTATAATCAAGTTTTCCAGCAGTTATTGATGCCTGATAGCTTACTTAATCGCAACGAGGTTGGTCTTAATGCTATCCTTGTCCGGCTTGAAGATTGGGCACAAAATCGTGGTGAGATTCCGCTGCGTGTTTCAGCCACTGAGAAGGAGACAATTCTATCATCACATCAACGCCATAAAGTGCGTGATAATCTTGAAATTGCCCATCTCAATCAATATGAGACCGAATACGTGTATCAAGAGATCTTTGAAGATCTAGCTTACCTCAAGCATGGAATTATCATCAATGATGGAGACTGCATCATTGACATCGGTGCAAACATTGGTCTGTTTACGCTCTTTGTGCAACAGCAAGCTTCCGATACAACTGTTTACTCATTTGAGCCATCGCCTCCTGTCTTTAAATTGTTGAATGCGAATGCGCAACTCTACGGTGAGCACGTTCACGTCTTCAATTTAGGTGTTTCTGATCGCAAGAAAGAGGCCGAATTTACCTTCTATCAGAAGTCATCAGTTTTCTCTAGCTTTGCTGCCGACAAAGAGGCTGATGAGCATGCTATCCGCGCCGTGATTGAAAACATGGTGCGCGATAACGAGGCGGTTGATTCCGAACAGGTGGATCAGCTAGTCACTGAATTGATCTCTGATCGCCTAACAAGCACTAATTATACTTGCCAGCTGACTTCACTTTCAGACATTATCCGCGAAAACGAGATTGAGCAGATCGATTTGCTAAAATTGGATGCAGAAAAGAGCGAACTACCGGTTTTACAGGGAATTCTCGACGAAGACTGGCCAAAAATTAAGCAGATTGTGATGGAAGTGCATGATCAAGAAGGACCAGTGATCGAGGAGGTGACCCAGATTCTGCGGAATCAGGGATTTGAACTGGCGATTGAAGAAGAACAATTTCTGCAAAATTCCGGTTTATATAATATCTTTGCCAAACAACCTAATGAGAATAACGGTACGACCAGTCAGTATAATGACTTCAAGAGAGCGATAAGTGACAATGTATCCGACCTGCTCGCGGCACTAGATGTCTCTGCGGGTAAGCTGAAAGTACCAACCATTCTTTCAGTTTGTCCTCCATCACCGGCTGTCTCCCGCGATGTTGCAAAGATTGCAGCATTGGAAGATGCCGAACAAACTATCATACAAGCGGTTGACGGCATGAGCAATGTTAGCTGCCTTTTAGCTAGCGATGTAGCGAAACTTTATCCAGTTGAAGAGTATTTTGATGCAGATGGTGAACGCCTTGGTCATATACCCTATACAACAGCTTACTTTAGCGCTTTAGGCACTGCTATTACTAGGCGAGCCACTGCGCTGACTAGATCGCCGTACAAGGTAATCGTATTGGATTGTGATAATACGTTATGGAAGGGGGTTTGTGGCGAGGATGGTGTGCAAGGTATCGAACTATCTGATCCGTTCATCATGCTTCAGCAATTTATGCAAGCCCAAATGGATGCCGGAATGATTCTGTGCCTCTGTAGCAAGAATGTTGAAGAAGATGTCTGGGCCGTATTCGATAACAGAACCGATATGCTGCTCAAGCGAGACAATATCGTTTCGTGGCGAATCAACTGGCAACCCAAATCTCAGAATTTACAAGAGCTAGCGCATGAATTACAGCTAAGCCTTGATAGCTTTATCTTTCTAGATGACAATCCGGTTGAGTGCGCCGAAGTCAGAGCCAGTTGCCCGCAAGTGTTGACTTTACAATTGCCTGCAGATGCAGAAACGATTCCGCGTTTCTTGGCACACATTTGGGCCTTTGATCGTCTGGGTGTTACGAGTGAAGACAAGAAACGGACGGCCATGTATCAAGAAAATTTGGAGCGAGAGCGTTCTCGTACTTCGAATGTGACGCTTGAAGGGTTCCTTGAGAGCTTGAATCTAGACATTCTCGTACAGGAAATGCAGCCAGAAAATCTCGAGCGAGTCTCTCAGCTAACATACAGAACAAATCAATTTAATTTTAGCACGATTCGCCGAACGACGGGTGAAATTCAGCAAGCCTGTGATGCAAACGAGCTGACATGTCTTGTGGCGACTGTGGCTGATAGATTTGGGGATTATGGTTTGGTTGGCGTGATCTTATATGCCGTGACCGAAAATAAATTGGTAGTCGATACCTTGTTATTGAGTTGTCGCGTGTTAGGACGCGGGGTTGAACATGCGATGGTTGCTCAGCTAGGCCGCATTGCCGAAGAGCACGGACTAGAAGTTATCGAGATGCCCTTTAGTTCAACAAAGAAGAACCAACCTGCGCTAGACTTTTTAGAGTCTATTGCATCTGAACATAAACATTTGTCCAATCAAGATTTTGTCTATGTATTACCTGCACCTGTAGCGACTGCACTCACTTATAAACCATCCATTGACAGGGATTACGCCGAAAGAGCGATGCAACGAAGTGTCAATGATGCATTAGCGAAGGGGGCACCTGAATCCATGGTCTCATCATTCGATCTTGACCATGCTGCTAAAATAGCGACTGAACTATACAGCGCTGAGACAATTTTGGCTCAAATTCTTTTGCAACCTGCACCAAGTGTGGATAACCCAGTTACCACAGAGTATGTGGCACCAACGAGTGAGTTGCAGAATTCAGTTGTCAATGTGTGGCAAGAGATCCTTGGCCTTAAACAGATCGGCATGCATGATAACTTCTTTGAAATTGGAGGTTCCTCGCTGAAAGGTGTGCAGCTAATTGCGCAATTGAAGCGACATCTCAGCATCGAATTAGGTATTGTTGATTTGTTTGCTGCGCCAACCGTTAGCACTATGACCGAGTTAATTGAACAGCAGCGAAGTGGGAGCGTGATTGTATCCGCTGCAACTGAAGAAAGTGAATCACGCGGTGCAAAACGGCGCGAGCTACTAGGTGCCAGACGACGTCGCTAATTTGGTCTATTGTTCCATTAACAATTCCTATACACTATATGTACTAACATCAAATTCATGTAACAGGCAGAAACTCATGCAGACTGAGACACTCAAACACGAGCCTATCCAGCAAGAGCCTATCACGCGAGAGTATAGTGATTTTGATATTGCAATTATTGGTATGGCTGGCCGTTTTCCTGGCGCGGACTCTGTGGATGAGTTCTGGCGCAATCTCTGTGCTGGCAAAGAATCTATTACATTCTTCTCCGATGAAGAGCTAGAAAGAGCCGGTGTCCCCCCCCAAACCTATAGCAAATCAAATTATGTAAAAGCCGCTCCAGTCCTTAATAATCCTGGACATTTTGATGCACCGTTTTTTGGGTACTCTCCTCGAGAAGCGGCTGCTACTGATCCTCAACATCGACTCTTTTTAGAGTGCGCGTGGGAAGCACTTGAGTCTGCTGGGTATGACTCGGATCGGATTAAGGTTCCTGTTGGTGTCTTTGGCGGTGCGGCAATGAACACATACCTACTCCATAGTGGGTTGCTTCCAGAATTTTCCAGCGATTATCTACCGACACTAATAGGCAATGACAACAGTTTCTTAGCCACGAGGGTATCGTATAAGCTGAACTTGACTGGTCCTAGCATTACTGTGCAAACGGCTTGTTCTTCGTCTCTTGTTGCCGTGCATACTGCTTGCCAAAGTTTGCTTAGCCGAGAGTGTGATATGGCGCTAGCTGGTGGAACGGCGGTCCGCGTACCGCATCATGCTGGGCACTTATATCAAGAATACAGTGTCTTTACCCCCGATGGCCATTGTCGTACATTCGATGCCAATGCACAGGGAACCATTTTTGGAAGTGGTGTTGGTTTGATTGTTCTCAAACGACTTGAAGAGGCCATGGCAGATCAAGACATCATCTATGCAATTGTCAAGGGTTCGGCAATCAACAATGATGGCTCTTCAAAAGTCGATTACACAGCACCAAGCGTTAACAGCCAGTCTCATGTTATTGTTGAGGCAATGGCTAGTGCCGATGTGATGTCTGACACGATTTCATATGTTGAGGCTCACGGTACTGGTACCAATTTGGGCGATCCGATAGAGCTTTCTGCATTGACTAAAGCCTTTCGCAAACATACTGATAAAAAGCAATTTTGTGCTATTGGTTCGGTCAAATCAAATATAGGGCACTTAGATGCTGCCGCGGGAATTGCTGGGTTGATCAAGACAGTAATGGCCTTGAAGGACAAAAAAATTCCAGCCAGTCTGCACTACGAAACCCCGAACCCACAAATTGATTTTGCTAACAGCCCATTTTTTGTCAACACAGCTTTGCGAGAGTGGACAAGTACCGAACACCCGCGCCGCGCTGGTATAAGCTCGCTTGGAATCGGTGGTACAAATGCTCATATTATTCTAGAAGAGGCACCCTATAGCGAACAGCATAAAGAGGTGTCTTTAGATGAGGCTAAGAACCCACAGGTTCTGATACTTTCTGCTCGAAGTGAAGCTGCACTTGAGGCATATGCCGTGAATTTGGCGGACAATCTTGAGAAACAGCCAAAAATTAATCTGGATGATGTAGCCTATACATTGAGAGAAGGACGTAAACAGTTTGAATATCGCAGAACGATTGTTTGTACTAGTACCAAAGATGCTATTCTGCACCTTACCGATCTAGATTCAAAACAATCCCAACGTGGGATTGCTACTGTGAAATCCAAAGAAATAGTCTTTATGTTTCCTGGACAAGGTGCCCAATATGTAGACATGGGGCGCGAGCTTTATGATCGTGAAGATGTCTTCCGCAATGCTGTCAGTCGTTGTGCAGAGAAGTTCAATCAATATTTGGGCAGTGATCTTCGAACGCATCTTTACCCACCTACGGAACAAGATAGCGTTGTCATTCAAACGAAAGAACAGACCGTATTAAACGAAACGGCCTGGGCACAACCAGCCATCTTTTCAATTGAATACGCCATGGCTCAGCTGCTATTATCTTGGGGGGTGCGCCCAACATTGGTTGTTGGTCATAGTATTGGTGAATACGCTGCAGCTTGCATTGCGGGAGTCTTCACATTAGAAGATGCCGTAAAGCTGGTTGCTGCAAGAGGAAGCCTCATGCAAAGCGTTGCACCTGGTGCAATGCTGGCCGTGCGTTGTTCACTCAATGATGTCGAACATTTTTTAAACGAAGATTTAGCCATAGCCGCGATTAACAGCGCGGACCGAACCGTCGTGGCTGGAACATTTACTGCCATTGAAGAATTAGAAAGTAAGTTAGAATCCGTGGGGATTGTCTCACAAAAACTACACACGTCACATGCATTTCATTCGCCAATGATGGAGCCGATATTGGACGAATTCATGCAACTGGCTTCTACAGTTCAATTTGCTCCTGCTCAGGTAAAATTTGTATCAACTGTACTCGGTGGAATCTCTCAAAACGATGAATATAGGCAGGCATCTTATTGGGTAAAGAATATACGCCAGACAGTCCGTTTTGCAGATGTTGCCACCGAGTTGCTAGGTAATCCAGCACGTATATATGTTGAGGTAGGTCCTGGCACGACGTTGAGCACCTTCATCCGCCAACACAAACTAAAAGAGAAACAGCAAGTCGTCTTACCTTCAATGCGCCATCCACAGGATACGAATAGTGATGTGAAACATTTATTGGGGACCATTGGCCGCCTTTGGACGGATGGCCTGGAAATTGATTGGGCTACTATCTATACTGGTCAGGGAAAAAGAGTCTCGCTGCCAACGTATCCATTCCAACGTAAAGAGCATTGGTATCAAGCCAAAAAATCTTCAACCTTGGCTCAATCTATTACCCAGTTTACGCAGCAAAGGCTGAGCTTTGAAAAATGGTTCTCGGTTCCATCGTGGAAGCGCACCTCTTCACCGAATTCAATGACTAGTAATCAGGCATCCAAGTGGTTAATTTTTGTCGATAGTGCTGGTATTGGAGAGCGATTAGAACGACTTTTACCGAACAGCAGCGGTTCCTGTGTAAAAGTTTATAAAGGTAGCAATTTTGAACAACATAGTGCCAATGAATTTAGGCTTAATCCTGATAATGCAGCAGATTATGAACAGATTCTAAGCTATTTGGCAGATACAAATCAATACCCAACAAAGATTGTTCACCTTTGGACTATAGCAAACGTAGCATCTTTTGTAAGACCTAGAGTGGTTGATAAGGCAATCGGTCTGTCGGGGTTCCAGAGCCTCTTTTTTCTTGCTAAAGCAATTGGTATCGTTAGTAAATCCAAGGCGAAGCAGAATTCCAAAATTCAGCTTGCAGTGATATCAAATCTACTGCACGAGATAATCGGAAACGAAACACTTTACCCAGAGAATGCTCTCATTCTTGGACCGTGTCGAGCCATTGGTAAAGAGTATCCACAAGTTGAGTGTACAAATTTTGATCTTGCTCTCAATATCGACGAAGGGAAAAATGACGCTCTTGCTGACGAACTGCTACGTCCACTCGTTTGTGAATTGACTCAACCTATCTATCACGAGAAGATCGTGGCTTACCGAGGCAGACATCGCTGGATTGAGGTATTTGATGCCGTTCAACTTAGCGCGGCGGACCTAATCGCTGAGCCCGCCACGTTTGTGGAGAATGGTGTCTATCTCATAACTGGTGGTCTGGGCGGTGTCGGTTATGCTTTGGCCGAATTCTTAGCAACGAGTGTACATGCCAAGTTAGCATTAATCGGGCGTTCATCGTTGCCAGAGCGCTCTAACTGGGATTCTTGGCTGAATGAACATGAGCTGACAGACCCAACCGCCCAAAAGATCCGTAACCTGCTTCACTTAGAAGCATGTGGTGCTACTGTATTGCCGGTAAGCGTCGATGTAACCGATGAATCACACATGAGCGCTGCCGTTGCACAGATCGAGGAGGCGCTAGGTGTTGTTCGCGGTGTTATCCATGCCGCCGGCATAGTAGACGACGGTTTGATACAGCGCAAAGAGATGTTTGCTGTCCAACAAGTGCTTGAAGCTAAAGTAAGCGGCACTCTAGTTTTGCACAGTGTGCTGCAAAATGTGAACTTAGATTTCTTTGTGCTCTGCTCCTCTGTAAACTCGATTCTTGCACCAGCTGGACAGGTCGATTACGCGGCTGGGAATGCGTTTCTTGATCACTTTGCTCACTATAACACGTCCACGGCGGGTGTAAACACAATTTCTATTAACTGGCCTGGGTGGCAAGATGTTGGCATATTGGCGCGAATGGCCGATTCTCCATGGAAACAGAATGCACTGAAAGAAGCAATATCTACGTCTGAGGGTATAAAGGCATTTGAACGAATAGTCGCATCAAAACTTCCACAAGTGATTGTTTCACCAGTACGTTTCCAACGTGAAAGCATTCCGGTTGATGAGTTTACGGCTGCATTTGATTCAATCAATAAAAGAAATGGTATTGCATCGATATCTGGCGCAGAAGATACGAATACATCTGCACCCGAAGAATTCTCTGCTCGTAGCGCTACTTTACAAAATGGAGCACAAAACCCCACTGTAGATACTGCCGAAAGGCTCGTTGCAGATGTTTGGAAAGAATGTCTAGGGGTCGAAACTGTAGCGCCAGATGATGACTTCTTCGAACTCGGTGGAAGTTCTTTGCTTGCTGTCCATATGTTTAGCAAGATTGAAGAAGCTACTGGACAGAACTTTCCCATTTCGACCCTTTACCAGGCCTCAACTGCACGACAGTTAGCATTATTGTTACATGATCATGTAACCGAATATGCTTCTCCGGAGCACTTAGCTACAGACTATGCCATTCCTGACTCGCTTGGCAATGACGAGACGATTGTAGCCACCGAACTTTCCACCGTTAAAACAGCGCTCGTATCAACTGCATCGAACGCAACGGTTGCAACATTGCGCTCGATTATACCTATCCGGATTAGTGGTGATAAAACACCTCTTTTCTTGATGCACGCTGCCGGTGGTAATGTCTTAATGTATCGGGCATTAGCCAAATATCTTGGGGAAGAACAACCACTTTATGGGCTTCAATCACTTGGGTTGGCTGATGGTGGCAGCATTCATAAAACGATTGAAGAGATGGCTCTTTACTATGCTGACGAAATCATTGCGACACAACCCGATGGGCCATATTTGCTCGGTGGTTTCTGTATGGGCGGCGCAATAGCGCTTGAGGCAGCCCAAATTCTTCAAAAGATGGGTAAAGAAGTCAAATGTGTGTTGCTTTTGGACTCATTCAATGTGGCAAGTATAGAAAACGAGCGACCATTTATCAGCTACTGTTACATAAGTTTGCAGTTAGCTCAATATCATTGGCAAAATTTTTGGCAGATTGATCAAACGCAACGACGAGAGTATGCTCGAACATTGCTTACTTCGGCTATGGCCCGAGCACGTTTAACATTGCGAATGCTGAAACCTAATGGTGCCGGACAGGTGGCCAAAGAGGCTGATGAGAATCGTTTGCAAAACATGCAATTAACAGATGTTTGGCAAGCTAACGAGGACGCGGGACACAGCTACCAACCAGATAAATTTAAGGGGAAAGTTGTTCTCTTTAAACAATATGCTCGTTATGGTTATAGTGCCGCGCTTGGCTGGGAAACAGTAACAGAAAAAGGTGTCGAGATAAAATATTTCCCAGCCTATCCTGAAGTTTTTCTTAATGAACCTTATGTAGAAACGCTAGCTCAGAGTGTGAAGGAATATTTAGAATAACTGCTCTTCAGCTTCTGTTGCAAGGGGGCATCAAGATATTGTTGAATTCTGCAATAGAGATTTTGGGGAAACGGGCCATGTCCATCGCTCCGTAGTACATCGTATATAGAGAGGTGGAACATAATCTACTGTATCAGACGCATCTTTCAATAAACGTGGGCCAACCCACTTAGGGTTGGCCCATGTAACCGCCTCTTATTGTGAAGATACCGATTGTAAACTAATCACCCTCAACAAGCGGTAAGTAGACTTTGACATCCGTGTTATCTCTAGTAAAACCAATTGATGGTGCCTCCGTTGTACCTTGATCATTACGAATCTGAATAGCGTTTGCACCAAGCTGCGCATATCCCGGCGGCAATGCAAAACTTATAATATAATCAGCTTCTGGCAGATTCAAGAACTGGTATGCGCCGTTCTGATCAGTTTGTGTTGTCACAGTTGTCACCTGGCCATTTGTGCTGATGTCAATTAGAATAGCCGTTACACCAGATAGCACTGGCTCACCTACCTCATATTGACCGTTCTGGTTCGCATCCTCAAACAATTGTCCAGTTATATCCCCACTTGTTTCGAGCGTCTCAGGCGTAGTATTTGGTGTGACAGTCGGTGTGATGGTTGGTGGTGGAGGAGCTGGGGTGGCACCTATTTCATTGTTACAAGCGGCTGCCCATTGTATTGATGAGTCGAATAACAGTAGACCGCTAGTTGTTAAAAATTCTCCACCAAAAAAACCTACTCGTCTTGCTGGTGCAACTCTGTTTATCATCATTTCGCCAATATCGTAGTAGAAGATAGCGGCATTGTCAGGCTGATTGGCAAGGGTTGCTACAATTTTTGCGCTTGCTGCTGGATCAGGGCTATAAAACAGATTTGCCGTGCTATTATCCGTAGCGATAATCGTTTCCGTTAAACCGGCTGCTAATACATCGTTCGGGCTCGCAATAGTTATTGTAGATTGAGTCTCTGTATGCAATCCACTTGAAATCGCCATTCCCAAATCATCATAGAGGTAGCTCTCCCAAGTTAGTAAGGGGGTGGGAGAATCGGTAAACGTATCCGTTATGGATGTTGAATTGCCAGAGTCAGAAATTACAATCAGATCCATTCCATCAGCTGCCGACGCAATAACCCCATCAGCAGTTTCGACTTTTACACTAAACCCTAATTCGACTAGACGATTTGCCATGATTAAATCATCTGTTTCCAGTGGTGATGATCGAACCACAAATAATACACCCATATTTGAGCATGACTGCAATGTCGCCTCGCTCTGCTGTGTTGGTATAGGGCTTGGTTCCATTGTTGGTTGAATCTGAGCCGTTGGTGTTGGCACAGACGTTAAACTAGGCACGATGGTTGATACTGCCGTTGGAACAGTGGTTGGCAGAATCAGTGTTGACGTTGGAATAGGTGTGGAGGTCGATGCAGGCGTTTCCCTTGGCGCAACGGTTGCGGTGGGAGAAATTCCTGGGCCAGTACCGCAATTTGTTGCCAGATATGCACCATGACAAACATATGGTGACGAACTGTCTAAATTTAAGTTTAAGTTGACTGCATCTACAAACTGTGGATCGGCATAGACAGAGGCTGTATCATGTCCAGATACTTGCCGCCAGTTAGCTAGGCTTGTCTCATAAATGGCAACAGGGGCTTTAAAGTTATATGATCCGCTCGGGCTAAAAAACAGATTTTCATCAGAGACGAATCCTTCAACAGGGTCGCGTGGATCTTTGTAAGTATAAAAGTAAACTAAACTACGTCCGCCAATCCCATCATAGACAATATTCTTTTTGAAGGTAATGTTCTTTTGTGGCGCATGTCGGGAATTGGGAAATTGCGCCAATAGATCCAATTCTTGTCCGCTACTGCGAACGAAAAAATTTGCTTTATGACCATTAGAAATTGTGCCATTGCTATAAAAGGTATTGTTGATAAGACGAATGTTCTCAGAACCATTTTCGATATTCATACCTGCCTGCCCATTAAAGGCAAAGATGTTTCGCTGTATCAAGACGTCATCCATATCACTGATTTTTAAACCCAAGCTACCACATGATTGGAATCGATTGTCTTCTACTGTCGCACCTGTCGCGCCATAATTACCCAAATAGACACAATGGTAGCCGTTTTGATCACCACAATTTTTGACCTTATTGCGTGCTAAGTAAACTTGTGCCTCTTTAATGTCAATTCCGTGACCATTCATGCGGCCAGTCTTTTCGTAGGTTGCATAAGGGGCATTGCCCCAGCTTGTATTACAATCAACACTATTGTTGATAATATTTAAATCACTGTCTTCTGTTTCATTGCCGACTATATCATCTTGTTTGCTCCAGCTATAAATACTAATACCTGTAGGGGTATCTTCCACAGTATTCCCGTCAATTATGGTTCCTGTAGCTGCTCCAAATTTTCCTGTAGAATATGTCCCAAAACGTATGCCCATACCCGTTCTAGGATTCATTGTATGAATGTAGTTATTTTCGATATACTGATGATGGGCATCCTTTGCAACCCAGATACCAAAACGCCAATGGGCAATTTCGAAATTGGATATCTTTACGTAGGGATTCCCTGCCTGATTATCAAACCCATTCCCAGACATACTACGATTCTTTTGGAAAATTTTGGCCTTTTCATTTCCACCGTAAGTGGTAAAGGTTAGGTAGTTCCCTGCCTCGCCAGCGTTTTTGATAATCACACCAGTATCGACCTCCCAAGTATCGCCAGATTTAAATAAAATGCGATCACCAGCAACAAACGATTTTGCATTCACTTTTGCAACAGTTTGCCATGGTGTATCTGGGGAGAGGCCGTTATTGGCATCATTTCCGTTAGAAGACGAAACATAATAATCTACTGCCCAACATTGCTGAACTGACAACAAAGTAAAAATAAAACCAAGAAAACAAATACTACCTAACTTAAAGAATAATTTTTGTATCATAATAATAGGGGTCCTTTATCCATTGGAGCTCACGCATAATAATACACAGTCAGTGCATATCGCCGATCATATCATTTTTTCGGTATACTCAATGCCAAGTATAATTCTATCGTTCAAGTAAACAAGACGTTGTTACCGACATTGTACAGTATGATATTGGTATATTCATGTTGCTGAGAAAACGTAATTGAACCGCTTAGAAGGTGCTTGATTGCATTACTAAATTTATACTCTATGTTAAAGATACGCTTTTCCACCGATTCGTCAGTTATTTGTCACGCGCTGATATCCTCAAAAGTTTTACTATAAATATGTTTCCAATCTAAGTTTCTGTCAAGAATCCAAATTTTTTGTCAATTTCAATAAAATATATTAGATAGACAGGTACAATAAGCAAAATAATTTCGTTGCTCGTGCATGATGTCGATTTCAGCAAATTAAGTCCTTGTATATCACTCTCGGAGAATAAAATGATAAAGAGCTTCTACTATTCTTGTCTAGATAGATGTAAGACGAATAGATTTTTCAGTGGTCGGTTAGGCCTGATTCATTTGTATACTACGTTGTTCGTGATCGCCACAGGTTTAGGGCTTTTTACTATATTCACTGGACAAGCAGATACCCTGAAATTGATTGGACAAACAGAGGCTGCTGCTGCAAAAGCGCAGCCTCCAGACGAACTTCCTTTAGAGCCATTGCCTATAACAGGCATTACCGGAAATATACGCTTTCAGACAGGTAGGCTTGGACGCAGTCAGAACCAAGATAATGCAATAGAACAAAATAGACTGCGTCCGATAGGTAGACATTCATTTACACCAATAGGTGAAGCGCTTGCTCAGAAATTGTCGGTTACCGTTGTCGATAAAGCAACTCGAGGAATCGAGTACATGCAGAGTGCATCGGTCGACGAGAATGGAGATTATTCCATTTTTGATATGCCGATAGGCAATTATTTTATTGTGCTTAGCAATCGGTCAGATCACCCAACAGTTGGGAACGATAGCTTTGTAATACCTATTAGGGCAAACAAACTTGCTCTAAAAAATTTCAAGATAGCAGATGAACCCGGTGATGACAGCAATCGACGTGGGCCAAGTACACAAGCTCAACTCGAAGAAGCACTACTCGAATCCATATTATTTATTCGTCCTAGTCAAGGCGATATAGAACTGGATGCTTCTACCACAGGAGGTGAATAATGCGTAAGAAAGTAATCTCTCTGGAACGATGTATCGTCATCGCTAGCTTAACGGTTGGAATTAGTATTTTAGTAGTCTACACATTACTAGCATTTACTACGAAATTGCTTAGTTCGGATATTGCGGCTGGAGATTGGTTTGGTGATGCAGTTGCAATTGATGGCACAACGGCCGTTATTGCGGCATATAAGGATGATACAAGCAACACTATTACTGATACCGGGTCTGCTTATGTTTTTGCATATGATGGGACAATATGGAATGAAGAAGCTAAGTTAATTCCCTCAGATGGCGCTGGTCAGGATCAGTTTGGCTTTAGTGCTGATATTGATGCGAACACGATTATTGTTGGCTCATTACAGCACGATGCAGGGGGCACTAATAGCGGCGCCGCATATGTTTATGTAAAATCCGGCAATGCTTGGAGTCAAGAGCAAAAGCTTGTTGCGTCTGATGCTGCCGGAGGTGATTACTTTGGCTACAGTGCCGCTATTAGTGGGAACACAATTGTGATTGGTGCTTTTTATGATGATAATTCTAATGGAACGAATGCTGGTGCAGTTTATGTCTTTACGCGATCTGGGACTACATGGACACAACAACAAAAAATTATTGCCACTGATGGGGCAGCCTCTGACGAATTTGGAAACAGCGTAGATATAGATGGTGAAACCATTATTATCGGCGCTCGTTATAATGCGGGACATGGTGCTGCATATATATACACACGTAGTGGCGCTATGTGGTCTTTGCAGCAAAAATTGATTCCTTCTGATGGTGCATTTGGTGATACATTTGGGCTGAGTACTGCGTTGGAGAGTAATCGTGTTGCCATTTCTGCCCCCCAAGATGACGATGGACATACTGACACTGGCTCGCTGTATATTTTTGAACGAAATGGCGTATCTTGGACAGAAAAAGCAAAGATAGTTGCTTCTGATGGTGAACTAGGAGACAGGCTAGGACTCTTTACCATGGGTATTTCGGGAAATTATGTTGCGGCAGCAGCTCCTTGGAGTAACGATAACGGGAGTAACTCTGGCGCTACCTATCTTTTTAAATTGGTGAATGGCTCGTGGACAGAACAAGAAAAAATTGTGGGTAACGATGTAACAGCCGATGATTGGTATGGTATAGCATCAGATATCGACGGCGATTGGATTCTAATGGGAGCCGAACGGTCCAGCTCAGTTTACGCTGATGGGGGATCTGTATATGCGTATTCTATTTCGGCAAATAATGGCCCAACACCAACGCCGACACCGACGCCGACTAATTCGCCACCGGGTTTATCGACATTACTCTTGCCAACTGGAAATATTGAAACAACGTTGCCTACATATACGTGGAGCGAAATAGCAAATGCTGATTACTACCAAATATTAGTTTATAATGTCGACGCAGGAACTACCGAGTTTAATATATATCGGTATAATACAGATTACACATGTAACGGAACAAACTGCTCAGAGACACTTAACCAACCGTTGACGGTTGGTACAAGTTATAAATGGTACATGCAGGCATGGAATGCCAATGGCGCTAGTGGTTGGACATCTGGTAAAAGTTATACGATAATAGGGAACCCACCCACAGTTGCTCTCTCTGCTCCACTGAACGGCTCATCATTTGCGGAAGGTAGCACAGTCACCTTAACTGGTACGGCATCAGACCCCGAAGATGGTGATTTAACCAGCAGTATTGCATGGTCATCAGATCTTGATGGCTCTCTTGGCAATGGCGGAACAGTTAACACAGCCAGTTTATCAATTGGAACTCATCTCGTTACTGCGCAGGTCACCGATAGCAATAGCACAACTGCAATTGATTCGATTACGATTACAATTACAGGTCAAGTACCTGGTCCTGTAACCCAATTAACACCGCTAAACAATATTTCTTCCACCTCACCATCATTTGAATGGCGGCCAGAATCAACGGCCACAGGGTATATCATTGCCGTTTATGACGTCACAAATGATAATGTACTTTTTTATAACGATACATCCGCCTATGCGATAAGTATTTGTTCGGGGAATAACCCGAATACAGATATTTGTTCTGTACAGCCTAGCATACCATTTGTAGTAGGAGATAACTATGTATGGGTCGTGCGAGCGCTTAACACGTACGGCAACGGTCCATGGAGCAATTATTAACTACATCTTAACTTTCTGAAATATATATATTAGCGTGAATAAGTATTGGGCTCAGGTAAGGAATTGCACTGCTCTTAGTGAGTCTAGATTTTTACTTAACGGCATTGAATCATAGGGAGGCGTTCTATCCTATCACATTACAAAAACAACTCAACTCGGCGTTTATTCGCGCTAACAAATATATTGGATAGCCATCTCACTGCATTTTAGACAGAAATTCGTAACATATATACCTGTTCTAAAGATGGTATGATTCATGTCATCTTTAGAACAGGTCTGTCAGATATAGTCTCTTTGTGGGATGATTCATCATCAATTCCTTGTGTTGGTCGCAACCCAAATTAAAACTCACTCATCATTTTGTCTTACCCTCAATGACAGACTCTTCTCCGTTTTTAATAGTCAAACAGTTTAGAACTGTTCATGCTATTCATTAAGAACTAAATTATGGTTATACAATCTTGACTTAGGCTATCTGCCAGTTCAATACAAGTTAATGAATAAATCAAATAGAGATTGGACAATCGTCACGTAGTCTTTTCACTCCGCGCAGCGGGCGAATCAGGATATTGCTCATATATTATCTAACTCATAGCTGCGTTCTCTATAAGCTAATAACTTTGATTATACGAATGTTTGTTCGGTGTTATAATTAGTATATATTTAA
>ENA-ORXT01001697-ORXT01001697.1-marine-metagenome-genome-assembly--contig:-NODE-1697-length-28464-cov-10.950611_pt1 | contig 28464 bp, 25 predicted proteins | sample MGYA00237868_ERZ511482 | MGnify/ENA metagenome assembly ERZ511482 | reverse complement strand
GAGCCCTCCATCTGCACCTGAACCGGAAACAATAGCGGGTCGTGAAACCCGAGATTTTCTACGCTGGATTGACGAGTCTCAAGCCAGCTGAAATTTGGTACGGCAGCGCTGAGGTGGACTGTGGCAGCTGTGCAAACCGGACCCAAGGGATTGTGCGGCATCAGATCTATGTACTTTGCTTCACACCAACCGGCAACTTTCATGGACTCAGTTAGTCCACCAATATTGCAGACATCCAGCCGCATATACTGAGTCAAGCCCTGATCTATGAAGTGCGCTGCCTGCCATTTCGAAGCGAACTCCTCACCGACAGCGAAAGGAATATCAGTCATGGTGCGCAAGGTTCTGTAGGCGTCCGGACTTTCGCACCGTATTGGCTCTTCGAGAAAGTCCAGTGTGCCGGGGGGCAGCTGGTTGCAGAAGCTTGCCGTCTCTGCGGGAGAGAATCGATGATGAAGGTCAATGCCAAGCGCCAGAGAGCTACCAAACTCTTCACGCAGTGCAATCAGTTTGTCTGCCGTCTCTGCGAGAGACTTTCTTGGATTAAAAATTTTTTGCACATCGAAGTTCGCAGGATAGATGCGAACACAATCCCAACCTTCAGTGATTAACTGCTGCGTTTGTGAAATGCTTTCGTCAAGGTTGGTAGCTATGCTGCTGGCGAAGGTCGGAATGACATCGCGTTGCTTGCCGCCGAGTAATTGATAAACGGGCACTTGAAGACGCTTGCCCAGAATGTCGAATAAAGCAATGTCTATGGCAGATAGGGCCGCGCTAAGTACACGACCGCCTTCAAAGTATTGGCTACGATAAGTTTCCTGCCAGATCCTGCCTATCTTCCGAGAATCCTGACCTTGCAGGAAGTTAGCAAAAAGACGAACAGTTGCGGCCACAGATTCCTCTCTGCCTGACAACCCTGACTCTCCCCAACCGATAGTTCCGTCCTCGGTCGTCACTTTTACGAGTAGCTGATTGCGGATGCCCACCCGAGCGAGCACGGGTTCTATGTTGGCAATCAGCGGCATGTGCTTGCCACTAGTATCCGTTTAACGGCAGAACTGATGGTGTTTGGAGCGACATACATTGCACAAGGGGCTCGTATTTACACAGAATTCACTCGAAACTAACATTAAATATGTATTATTGTCTACTATTTAGATTAAATAATATATTATATTAATGTTCATTCCGTGTCGTGCTGCATCCAGTACCGTCGCTGTGGCGCATCCAACTACTGTCGGCAGTCTTTCCATAACCGGTAAACCGGTATTACAGCCAGCAGACTGGTCAACAGTGTAAGCATCTGCGACTGCCACTAATGGCTTGCGATATAGTGTTGGATTCATTCGAGGCCAATATGCATGGACTGGCCGCGAGTATCATGCGCTTAGCAAAACACTTCGACGTATCCATGCAGCCCGGATCACGCTCTCACTCTGGCAAATTGATAGCAATACGCTTCGCCAACAGCGGGGATGAGGAAATATTGGCTAAAGTGGATAAGCGAATTTCCGACAACAAAATTCCGTGACTTTCGAAAAAACCACTCGCTAGTGTCGGGATACAGGCTAAATCTAGGCGGATGCTCAGGCTAAGCTGGAATACTTATAAAAAAAGTGCAGAGCAATTTGCAGGCTTCAATAAGAATCTTTGATGGGCACAGCGGTGTGCAAACCAACCATAGCCGTTTTGCTCAAAGTCCCATCGCGCGTATCTGCTTCGACATTTGCTCGTACGAGCCTGAGAGGTGCTTGCGAATGGTAGCGTCTGCTTGAGCAACATCGTTTTCACGAAATGCGCCAATCAGTGCATCGTGCTCCTGAAGTATCGTTTGCGTACGAATTGGGTTGATGCGTAGAGGAGCCGAATGCACGGTCAGAGCGGTGCGCAGCTTCTTCCAATTTTGCCATGCGATACTGTTGTAGTGATTCCTGTAGATCAAACTATGAAATTCGGTATCTAGCTGTCGGAAGCGGACAAGCTGATCCTTACCGATTGATTGAAGTTGGTCCTGCACTAACTGCAAATCATCTATGGATGTTGATTCGGCGTACTCAGCAAACCAGCGGACGAAGTAGGGCTCAAGCAGCTGCAGTACTTCAAAAATGTTCTGAATTGTGCTGGCGTCAGCCTTCTTTACGATGGCTCCTCGGTTTTGCTGAATGCTAACGAACCCTTCACCGTGCATCTGCCGCAATGCTTCCCGCACCGGACTCGTACTAACGCCAAACTGTTTCGCCAGCTCCGAGACCTTGAGCCGTTGACCACCTACCAGTCGCCCACTCGATATTTCATCGAGTATCGAGTCGTAAAGTGTGGCGGTATGAGTGTTAGTGGTGTCGCGCAGTGTCGTTGTTCTCTGGTAGGGATCTGAGATCGAGGCTTGTCTGGCACGATGGCGAGCACACCCCAAGACTATCTCAATCAGCGCAAGATCAGGAATCGTAGCGAAAAGGATAGCATGCGTCATGGATTAAATGTGACACGGTCGCTATCGTCGATATCGCTGCATTTTTAGTAGTACGAAACCGCTGGTAAACGGTGGCGACGGCTCGTCTGACCATAGTCCAAATTAGGAGTAGTCACCGAACGATATACCGCGATTCAAACACCACACTTTGAGTCGACGAACGTGAACAAGCGTATGAAAACTGCTGTCCGCTGCAGCGATGGCAAGCCTCATGATCGAGCCTGAACCGAATCAGCCAGTCAATACTGATGTATTCGGTTGGAATTCACTGCCTTAGCACCTTTGGGTCTCTACGCGGCTGCCACTAGTCAGGAGCAGCTCGCTTGTACGCGTTGCACGGCAAGTTTCCCGAGAGCATCGAGAATTACTCAACATCGACATCATAGGTCGAGACTTCTGCGTGGCAAGTTCGAAAACTTCTCAATATCAGTACAAAATAACTAGTGATTAGCGGTAAATAATATATTATTACCAATTATTAGTATTTTATTTATAGATAATTGTAGTATGTTGTTTCTAACGGATTAAACGGAGATCTCATCATGTCGTCAGATGTCAGGATCAAAAGTTTGCTTGGCTGCAGTAGCCGCTTCTTGAAGAGGGTGATCCCAGTGTATCCAGACCGACGTCTGAAACGACGGTGTTTTCACTGAGACCATGGTGTCAACAGTATGGTACGAGCGACATTATGTCGGTTTCTTGCCTCGCAACTCACTTTGCACCCTTTGCTCAGCAGCTAGTTTTCATCTATTGGAGGCGGTGCCTAATACTGCCGGTTTGGGTGTGAAAGTAAAAGAACGGGCTATGCGAGCCACCAGTTCTTATCAGCTTGATATGCCTTACTCCGGAGGTTGGCTCGGTGACCAACAGGTGGCTGAGTCCAGTAAACATCGCGTCGAGCGAGAGTGGGTCGACGTTAACTCCAGTACCGCTCACGACACCATGCAGCCGCCCGCGGTGACGCATTGGAAATAGTGTGTGCACGTTAAGACATTGGCAATTGAATGTCGTTTCAAAGCAACGTGAGTTCAACACAACCATGTTGTCTTGCCCAGATCACGGTTAAACCGTGTGACCACGCAGAGAACCTATCTGCATTCGACCAACAGGAGATAGACGTATGATTATAAAGAAACTGTCCCCGGTAATAGCAGTACTGGGGCTTATAGGCTCCGCCCAAGGCGCTGATAAACCAGTTATATTGACTGTCTTGTCTTCGACTATTACCGAAGGCGTGGAAGGTGAAACCGAACAAGGTTATGCCGACGCATTCATGGAGCAAAATCCGAATGTAACTATTAAGTTCATCGGTGTTCCAGCTAACGATCTATATGCCAAAACAAATGCCCTCGCCATCAGTGGGCAAATGCCAGACGTTTTTATAAACTCACCCGAGTTCATGACGCAGGCAGCGGACCTTGGCATCGTCGCTGATATGGAAGAGGTTTTTGGCGCCGATTACTTTAAAGGTTTTGCAGAAGGACCACTTGCGCAATCAACGATAAATAGTAAATACCAGTTTGCTCCGTGGTTTACTATTCCCGTAACGTTACTCTACCGCTTGGATCTGTTTAGCGAAGCAGGCATTGAGCCACCAAAAACGTGGAGTGAATTTCGTGACGTTGCGAAGACGCTAACTGTAGATCTGGACGATGATGGAAAAACAGACCGCTGGGGTTTCGCGCTGATTGGTACGAGCAATGGTTCAGGCGCTTCGCGCTTTTTTCAGGTTCTGCGTAGTCACGGTGCAGCAGAACTCATTCCCGATGGCGACTCGTGGACGACACAATTCGGTACGCCTGAGGCTGCTGCCGCGTTCCAGCTGTTCAGTGATCTGGTTACCGATGATTCCATTCCTCCAGGGCCGTTGCAAACAGGCTACGGAGAGGCGGTATCGCTGATCGCCAATGACAAGGCTGCGATGATGATTACCGGGCCTCATACCATAGGCTCCGTACTTGATCAGAATCCTGACATGAATGGCAAACTTGCAGGCGCGGTACTGCCATCTGTGGAAGGCGTTGATCCCGAAATCAATCTAGGTATGTACGGGTGGGCAATTGCAGAGAGCAGTGACAATAAAGCAATCGCAGCGCAATACATCAAGTTTGTTCTGAACGAAGAGAATCAGGTGGCATGGAACGCGGCTACGGGTCGGTTACCAGCGCGCCTTGATGCACTGGATGCTACACAGGGCTCACGCCCGGAGCTTGCAGGTTTTATCGCAGCAGCTCAATTTGGCTATCAGCCGCCCAGTGCCAGATTCTACCCAGATATGTTTTCTGTGGCTGGTGACAATTATCAGGCCGTGTTGATCAATCAGAAATCTGCTGCAGACGCTGCAAGGGATGCTGCGGCTCAGACTGAACGGCTTATATCCAACAACCGTTAAGCAAAGCTTTTCTAATAGTTGGAAAACACAGAGAGGCGGTGTACTAGCTTCAGAGCTTGGTACGCCGCCGTATGCACAGCTAGCAGCAGGAGCTCTTTCTGACATGGTAGACGATATCGCCAACCACAATATACACACTACTCTCGAACGACGGCCTGAAAGTAACGGCAAGCCTCCTGAACCTCGTCGCTCGCCAGCAACCGCAGCAAGGGCACGCGCAGGGTTTACCTTCGTGTCTCCTGCAATGCTTATCATGCTGTTGCTAGTGGTTTATCCACTGGTGTACGGCATCATCATCAGCTTCTTCGATACGAATCTGTTGAATAGATGGGATTTTGTCGGCTTTAAATTTTTCAATCAAAGCCTTAGCGATCCTGGCTTCGTGAAAAGTCTGGTAATCACCGTGGTGTATGCGCTTTTAGTCGTTTCTGGCCACCTGATCATTGGTGTTTCGTTGGCGGTGGCACTCGCCTCCGACGTTAAATTTAACGTGCTTTGGCGGGCTATCCTGATTTTGCCTTGGCTGTTTCCTGAGGTGGTAGTGGCAATGATTTTCCGTTGGATATTCGACCCTCTGTTCGGCATACTCAATTACGCGTTTCAGAGCATTGGCGTGATCAGCACTCAGATAGCCTGGCTTGATCATCCAACCTGGGCTTTTGTGGCAATCACCGGAGCTGCCATATGGAAGGGTTATCCACTTGTGATGCTGCTGGCGCTTGCGGGCTTGCAGTCGATACCTCGCGATCGGTACGAAGCGGCTGCGCTGGATGGCGCTAATCGGTTCCTTCAGTTTCGCTATGTGTCGCTTCCCGGACTAGCACCTATCCTTGGCGTCGCCGTTATCCTCGAATTTGTCTGGTGGTTCAAACACTTCACTATCGTATGGCTGATGACTAAAGGCGGTCCTGTTGGTGCCACCAACGTTGTCAGCATAGATATCTATCGCACGGCATTCCAAAGTTTCGACTTTGGCCGCGCTGCAGCGATGGCTGTCATCGTCCTTATTATCTGTATTATTTTTGCAGTCGTATACCGACGGATGGTGCCTGACGATGAAATCTAAATCTGCTATTGGTGGGGCGCACCCGCTGTTCTATCTGCTGCTCGGAGTTGCCTGTTTTTTTGTGTTAACGCCGGTTCTGTGGATGTTCTCAACGTCGATAAAGGATGAAACAGAGCTATTTTCTGATCCGCCAATCCTTTGGCCAGATAATCCAACGATTGCCGCGTTTATCAGTGTTTTCGAGGATTATCCGTTTGCCGATTACATTGCTAATAGCCTTGTTGTCGTGCTATCCGCCACAGTGATTTCACTTTTTTTCTCCACGCTTGCCGGCTACGGACTGTCGCGCTTTAAGTTTCGTGGTAGAGGTACCTTTCTGGGTTTTCTACTACTGTCTCAGATGTTTCCCTCTGTAATGCTAGTGATTCCCTATTTTAAGATCTTGCAAACCGCCGGGCTTCTTGATTCGAGATTGGGGCTGACCGTAACGTATATCTCGTTCACTATCCCTTTCTGTACATGGATGATGTACGGCTACTTCAGGAGCATTCCAAGGAGTCTTGATGAGGCCGCATCCATTGACGGCGCCGGACCGGCACGCACGTTCTTCATCGTGATCCTGCCGCTCGCACTCCCGGGGATGGTCGCTACTAGTGTCTATGCGTTCATAACGGGCTGGAACGAGTACCTGTTTGCACTTATTCTGACTAATTCCGAGAATCAGAAAACGCTGCCCGTCGGAATCGGTCAACTGATCGGTCAATACAAGGTTGAATGGAATGAGCTCATGGCAGCATCTATCTACTCAACCATTCCATTGATGGTGTTCTTCCTCTTCCTTCAGCGCTATCTCATTAGCAGTCTTACCGCTGGGGCTGTCAAGGACTAACGCAGCTCAACAAATCTAAACGAGGAGATCAAATCATGGCGACGGCCAGACTCGACAAAATCAGTAAAATTTATGACAACGGCTTTCGGGCTGTTGATGAGCTCAGTCTTGAGCTTGCAGACGGAGAATTTCTCGTGCTTGTTGGACCTTCAGGCTGCGGCAAGTCCACAGCATTACGGATGATCGCTGGGCTTGAAGAGGTATCTTCGGGAGAGCTTTACGTGGGCGATCGTGCGCTAAACGATCTGGCTGCTATGGATCGCAATGTGGCCATGGTGTTTCAGAACTACGCACTGTACCCCCAGATGACCGTACGTCAGAATATCGGCTTTCCGTTAAAATTACGCGGTACATCAAAGACTGATCTGGAGGCGCAGGTTAGTAAAGCAGCAGCCATACTGGAACTTACTGCGCAGCTAGACAAAAAACCGGGACAACTCTCCGGTGGTCAACGACAACGCGTCGCAATGGGTCGTGCAATCGTCCGCCGTCCGTCATTATTTTTGATGGACGAACCACTGTCGAATCTTGATGCAAAACTGCGAGTACAAATGCGCGCCGATATTGCCGGTATTCAAAAGGAACTTGGAGTTACAACGTTTTACGTAACTCATGATCAGGTAGAGGCCATGACCATGGGCCATCGCGTTGCAGTGATTAAAGATGGCATACTACAACAGGTAGCGCCGCCAGAGGAACTCTACGCAAGCCCGCGTAGTGTGTTTGTTGCAGCCTTTATCGGCTCGCCATCCATGAATCTGTGTGAGGGTGTGTTGCATCGCACCGAGGACGGTTTACAACTGCAACTGGGAGATCAATACTTGGCCGTGCCATATTCGGTTGTGCAGTCTCGGCCCAACCTGTCCAGGTTTTTTGGAGAGCCGTTGGTTATCGGGTTTCGCCCAGAGCATTTGGAAGATGCCAGGCTGACGCACGATGACCCAAAAGATCGTCTACTCAATGCTACTATTGCTGTACGCGAGGCACTAGGTGCAGAGACTCTCGTGCACTTTCATCTAAATGCGTCTCCGATTGATAGTGGCGATCCCGATGCGCTGGACAAGCTTGGAGGGCATGAATCAAGCAGATGCACTGCGCGATTCGGACCTGCATCGCAAGCACGAGTCGGAGACCGAGTGGCAATTGCTCTCGACACAGAACACTTGCACTTCTTCGATCGAAAAACACATTTTGCAATCACCTGATCCACACTGAGGACGACACCCTAGGACACGTCTCGATACAGTCCGGAGGCCATGCACCTGTACTGGGTTCTGACAACACAGACCCGCAACAAGCCGCTGAAGTCGGTTAGACCTTGTCACAACGCAGTCAATCACTGGAAGACTATGCAATTACAACTTTCCCAAGCGCTTGACGCGTGCCCTCTCGTCGCGATACTGCGCGGAGTGCAGCCGAAAGAGGTAGTGCAGGTAGCCGACGTTCTTCTAGATGCCGGATTTACGCTGATTGAAGTGCCGCTTAACTCCCCTGATCCTTTGCACTCCATTGCCAATATGGCTAAACACTTCGGCGACAAAGCTCTGATTGGCGCTGGAACTGTAATTGATGTTCAGGATGTCAAACGAGTTGCAGAGGCGGGCGGGCGCATGATTATCTCGCCCAATGCGAATGTAGAGGTCATTGTTGAAGCAAAACGTCAGGGTATGTGGTCTCTGCCAGGCGTAAGCACACCCACTGAGGCCTTCGCTGCTCTTCAGGCTGGTGCGGATGTGCTCAAGCTTTTCCCCGCGGAGGCAATGCCTCCAAACGTCATCAAAGCGTTAACGGCCGTATTGCCGAAAGGGGTACTCTTACTGCCCGTGGGCGGTATCGACGCCAACAACATGAGCAGCTACTTGCAGGCAGGCTGCTCTGGATTCGGAATCGGTTCTTCTCTATACAAGCCTGGAAAGTCGCTGGAAGAGATTGCGCGTTCAGCCAAGGCAGTTATTACCGCCTATCAGATAGCCTGCGATAGTGGAGCGAGCATCCACGGTTCGTCCGCAAAACATGATTGATACAACGCAATGAAGAATATCGCTTGTGTGGGTGTTGATTGGGGTACCACCAGCTTTCGGCTATGGGCTATCGACAAGTCAAATGACGTTGTTGCCAGCCGCCGTGGCAATTTTGGTATGGCTACGTTGAAGCAAGCAGATTTCAATACCGTGTTGGAAGAAAATCTGAAGGCCATTGGAGTTGCCACAGTTGTTCCGGTAGTCATATGTGGTATGGCAGGCGCTGCCCAAGGCTGGATCCAGGCGCCTTATGTAAAGACGCCTTACAACTTGCTCAGCGTTCCTCATCAAGCCATACAGGTTCCAGGCATTGAGCGAGACGTGCAAATATTGCCTGGTATTGCCCAGCATCTGGACTCCGCGCCTGATGTTATGCGCGGAGAGGAAACACAGTTACTGGGCGCTGTTCACCATCAAAGTCTGGCGGGAACTTTCTGTCTTCCCGGGACACATTCGAAATGGGCATGGGTCGAAGAGGGTGTATTAAATCGTTTTTCTACGGCAATGACGGGCGAGCTGTTCGGTCTGTTGGCAACACACTCCACACTGTCGCCTTACATAGACAGCAACGAGGGATCTGGTGACGCGGATTTGTCTTTCAATCAAGCCGTATTGCAAGCGTTCGAAACGCCCGAGAGTGCACTACAACGGCTGTTCTCAATCAGATCTCGTTCTTTGCTGAAAGAAAAAACAGCCACAACTGCCATGTCGAGTCGCTTATCAGGGTTACTGATTGGTCTCGAGATAGCGGGGATGTATAAATACATTGACAATGAGGTGACATTGATCGCCGCCGGCCGACTCGGCCGTAACTACGCACAGGCGTTTGATGTTGTTGGCCTTAACTATTCAACACTGGATGCCGAGTACGCAACACGCACTGGTCTGTCGCTGGCAGCAAAAATCATCTGGCCTGGCGTGCTGTAGGAATAAATTACAGTCTGTGACTGAAATTATGACGCGATTCTAGAACGGTTCGACGATACTGCCGAATCAGCCCTTAAATCGTATCTGAACGACACCTGGGAACACGTGAAAACCACGTTTAATGTGGACGCTAAACACTAAGCCAAGACTATTCATTAAACGCTTGGCTTTCAGATAATAATAGACGAAATGTAAGCATTCACAGTTCTTAGGAATGTATCTGCGGGTGACAGTCGCAGTCTATCCGCACCGAATCCTGTATCGTCAGTTAGTAGGATTCAATAACGTTAGGTAGTCCTCTTTAGGAATGAACACCAGCCCCAAGATTCCAAGCAGATCTCTGTCCTTGTCTTGCAACTGAGTAATTGCTCGTTCAACGGCTGTGAAAATAACAGCGGGATCGTTCCCCTTTGCAGTAATCAGTGGCAACCCTGGCGTCGGTGCTGTCCACTCCAGAACGCGCAAGTTGGAGGCGAAAGGCTCGTATGTTTGGATAAGCCGCCAGGAAACAGCATCCAGCGATGCAATATCTGCTCGCCCCAGTGCCACCGCCCTTGCGCTTTCCAGGTGCTGCTCCGTGTGCAGTCGATTCTCGAACCAGTACGAGTGTGCTTCAAGATGCCAGAATGGCGCTGCATAACCGGATTGCGAAAAGCTCTGATTATAGGCAAATGTGGACGTGCGAAATTCCGGTAACTCTTCGCGTGGATCGTCAAGCCTGACAACAAGGGCGCTACGGTAGAACCCGGGCGGGCAGTTAGTCAGGCCATAATCCGGCGTACCGACCAGTTCCACTTTGTCATGCAGCCACGTTCGATAAGGCATGCCACAGGTTTGGCTAAGTACTAATTCGGGATGCTGCCACACCCTGTCTTCTCCGGCATTCTGCGACAATTGTTCTGGACTGTTCAACCCTGCATCACGCAAATTGCTGGCGATTAACCGCCAAAAACGGCTATGCGAATCAACAAGCTGAGGACGTTGGTACATGGCTAAACTGGCAATCATGAAACTCGTTCTCCTTCAAGAATTGCAGCAATGTGCAGCTCGGCACAGGCAGGAAGAGGTCACCGGGACATCTGTTTTAGTCAGCGCATGCGCAAGTTTTAACTCAAAAGATGGCAGATTCTCAGTATCGCCTTTGGCACGCAGGCATTCCACCAATCCATGCAGAGCCCACACATTGTCCGGGTGTTGTGCGCAGCGCTGTAGCTTGCCGTTCAGCCCCAAGTCGGTTCTATAGACCTCTTCCGCTTCTTCGTGTTGCCCTTGCTCAACCAACAAAGCTGCCAGAGCATGACGGGGTGGGTGCATCCACGCCCATGGCTCTGTGTATTCGAGGTTATCATCCCGATAAACACTGTCACGCAGGTGTTTAAAGGCGAGCTCATGGTTGCCATTGTGGTACTCCAACTCACCGTCCAGCATTTTTTCAGCCACCGCAAGAATGGAATGCGCTGTGTTATTGAAGAATTTCCTGTCCTCTGGAATACGCTTAACAGCAGATTGGAACTGTTGGCGTTCTGTTTGTGCGGCAGCGACATTCTTCAATGCGGCGTGCGCAACACCCTTGGCATAGTGGTGCATGGCTGTTGAAACACAATAGAGCACAGGATCACTGGGCATAGGTGCAGCAACGATATCCTGCCAGCGACCAAATCGAACCAACACGTGCATCTTCATGGAGTAGTAGCCTTCCATTGTGATCGCCATTTGCGGCCGATCCTGCACACTCAACACCTCTTTGGACAAGGTATCGCACATCTGTTCAGCTGCGGCCATCGCAGGCTTGAACTGCCCCATAAACATGCAGGTGTACATCATCAGATGCAGATCATGGCAGCGCGCTGTGGTATAGAAATTGAACTCTCCCGCGTACTCCAAATACAGATTATCTGCACGGATAGCCTTTTCACTGGCGATCTTGGCTCTTTCATAGTCGCCACACAACATATAGGTATGGCCCGGCATGTGGTTCATGTGTCCAGCATCGGGGCAAAGTGTGCCTAGAATATCGGCAGAGCGCATTGCACGCTCTGGGTGGTTGGACATTTCGGTTGCATGTATATGCAAATGCAGAATAGCTGGATGCTGCTGTTCACCGGCACCTTCTTTCATGGCAATAGAGCGTTCAATGACCGACAGCGCTTCAAGGGTGTCAGCACCAGGCTTAGGTACACCGCGCTTCACATCCCATAGCTTCCATGCGGTGCGCGTCATGATTGACTCCACAAAAATCGCCATCACATCATGGTCGCTTTTGTGAGAGTAATACACTCGTCGCATGGCACTGGCATAGTCGTCATCCCAACGATCGTACTCATCACCACTAACGGCATAAGGCTTTTGAAATCGCTGCGCCAGTGCCTCTACCAACTGATTCTCAAGTTCGTTGGCCGTACCGCCAAAGCGCCGTGCTTTGCAGATATGTTCGTTGCAAAGGCGAGTGGTTGCATCAGCCTCCATTTTGCTGAATTGACGCCAAATATTGTTGTAAAAAGGGCCGCTGCCATAGGCAACTCCCCAGTGGGCCATCACACACTCAGGGTCTGACTCCAGTGCTTTAAGAAAACACTTCACGCCTTCCTCGTGATTGAATCCATAACACCAATTCAGGCCAACGTTGAACCAATGCTGAGATTCGGTAGAAGACGTGGAGACCAGTTTTGTGTGACTTCCCAGATCAAACCGATTCATCAGCTCTCCAAAAATGCATTGCGTACAACATCGCCACGGGTGCTGCTTCAGGAAGCCTTGGTGTTATCGGTTTCATGATGCGTTAACATTTAACTGAAAGAGACGTGGAAATAGTTTGATGAAACTACTCGTCGTTATATTGAAGATCGGCTACCTCCTGTCCATCATGAGATTACGCCGGTTTCCTGGCCCGCCTCGACAAAGGCGGCAATTGCGGTCGATAGGTCGGCCTCACTCAGGGCGGCGGACATTTGCGTGCGTATCCGAGCTGCGCCTTCGGGCACCACCGGATAGGAAAACGCGGCAACGTAGATGCCTCTTCTATCAAGCGCGTCGGCCAACGCCTGCGCCAGGGAGGCGTTGTGTGTCATTACAGGAATAATGGGCGTCTCGCCCGGCAGCAAGCTGAAACCTGCTTTGCCCAGTTCTTCACGGAACAACCGAGTATTGGCAAACAGACGTTCACGAAGCACATCCGACGACTCGGCAATGTCTATCGCCGCGATCGCGCCAGCAACGAGCGCAGGTGCCAGACTGTTGGAAAACAGGTAAGGGCGGGCACGCTGACGTAGTAGGTCGATGATCGGTTGCGACGCTGCTACGTAGCCACCCATCGCGCCACCGAGTGCCTTACCGAGCGTGCCAGTAAGAATGTCGACTTGATCCTGCACGCCGGCACGTGCTGGCGTTCCCCGACCCTGTGGTCCAAGAAATCCGGTGGCGTGACAATCGTCCACCATCACTTGAGCACAATAGCGCTCTGCAAGCTTTGTTATGTTCTCAAGATCGGCCAGATAGCCATCCATTGAAAACACGCCATCTGTGACAATGAGCTTCAGCTTCGCGCCCGCTAGATCAGCCTGCTGCAAACATGACTCAAGCTCGTCCATGTCACCGTTACCAAAACGATAGCGCTTGGCTTTGCACAAGCGAATACCATCGATGAGGGAGGCGTGATTGAGGCTGTCAGAAATAATGGCATCGTCTGCGCCTAGCAAAGGCTCGAACACGCCGCCGTTAGCATCGAAGCAAGCAGCGAACAGGATTGCATCGTCCTTACCCAGATAGCGCGCGATGCGCTGCTCCAAGTCGCGATGCAGCGTCTGAGTTCCGCAGATAAACCGTACTGATGCCATACCAAACCCATGGCTGTCGAGTGCGGCATGTGCGGCCGCAATGACATCCGGGTGATCAGCAAGGCCCAGGTAGTTATTGGCGCAAAGGTTAATGGCATCGCGACGCTTCTCACCTATACCGACACTGATGTGCGCTCGCTGAGGTGTGGTTAGAGCACGCTCAGACTTAAGCGTTCCGGCTTCGCGAATGCCTTGAAGGAGCGTTGTGGCATGCGTGGATAGCGAACTAGGCTGGGAAATAGTCATACTCAGTGTTGTTCCAGAATAAAATCACCAGTCGTACAAACGACGTTGTGGCGAGAAGGTTGTTTATCAATAATCGAGCTGACTAAGCTGTGAACAGTGGGTACACGATGCCACATACTCGGCCAGCCGACGGACTGCACAAGAGGGTGTCTCAATCGGGCCAACGCATCACAACTTTTCCGGATTCACCCGATAGCATGGCGGCGAAACCGTCCTCGAACTCATCAATCCCTATTCTGTGTGTGATCAAATCAGACAGATCCAGACCACTTTGCACCAGAGCGATCATGCGATACCAGGTTTCAAATATTTCTCGACCATAGATTCCCTTGATGTGCAGCATCTTGAAGATGATCTGATTCCAGTCGACAGAAAACTCCATGGGCGCTATGCCCAGCAAAGCCACCTTGCCACCATTATTCATGCTGCGGATCATGTCCTGCATTGCGTGCGAAGAACCCGACATTTCCAGACCAATATCAAACCCTTCACGCATGCCGATAGTCTCCATGATGTCGTCGAGTGAAGTCTCGTTTGCGTTGATGACGTGTTGCACACCCAGTTTGTGAGCAAGCTTAAGCCGATAGGGATTGATGTCGGTAATCACGACCTTTCGCGCGCCGGCACGCTGAGCAACCAGAGCGCCCATGATACCGATCGGCCCGGCGCCGGTGACCAGTACATCTTCGCTGAGCACATTAAAGCTCGTTGCCGTGTGTACGGCATTGCCAAATGGATCAAAGATAGCGGCGATTTCATCGGGAATGTCGTCAGGGATGGGCACCACGTTGCCTTCAGGGATACAAACATACTCTGCAAAACTACCGGGCCGGTTAACGCCAACACCTTGCGTACGGCGGCAGAGATGACCACGACCTGCTCGGCAGTTGCGGCAGTGCCCACAGACGATATGACCTTCGCCGGATACACGCTGACCGATAACATACTTCGTTGCCGCGTCCCCACACGCGACGATCTCACCGCAGAATTCATGCCCGACCACCATCGGGACTGGTACCGTCTTTGCAGACCAGGCGTCCCACTTCCAGATGTGTACATCCGTGCCGCAGATTGCAGACATTCGTACCTTGATCAGCACGTCTCGTGAACCGGGTTCGGGTATCGGTACGTCTTCCATCCAGAGCCCTTCAGCCGGCTGACTCTTTACCAGTGCACGCATGGTCTCGCTCATCGAATCAACTCCTTGAGTGTTACGAATGGATTGGCGTTCATCACGAGTCCAGCCAATACGTCAATGCCGCGTTGGTCTCTGCCGGTTGCTCGAGTGTGGGCAGATGCCCGGCGTTTTCAATGATTTTCAGCTGCGCACCGGGGATGAGTTCGGCCATGAGTTCGTGCCGATCAATCGGACACAGCGTATCGTGCCGTCCACACAGGACAAGCGCTGGCAGATCAGCAGCTTGCAGTGTTCTGGTTTGATCCTGGCGGTCCATCAACGCGCGCGACTGATTCAGAAAGGCAGTGGGACCGAGGCTGAGCGCCATGTCCATACACAGCGATAGAACGTCGGCGTGCCGAGGTCCCTTGGCCAGGTAATTGGGTTTCATCTCGTTACGCATGACCTCGGCCAATCGCCCTTCACGTACAGCCTTCATCTGCGGCAGACGGCGGGATTTTACGACATCACTTTCGGCTAGCGGATTGGTATCGAGCAGGGCGATTCGCTCTACTCTGTCAGGTGCCAGACGCAGTATTTCCATGGCTACTATACCGCCCATCGACAAGCCAGCCAGAGCAAAACGTGGCGGCGCTCGAGCCAGAATATCAGCGGCGAGCTCTCCGACACTGGACCACTCAGTGATTGGCGCACAGGCGATAAAGTGGCGTGCTGACAAGGCGGCTATCTGAGGCGCAAACAGCCTTGCATCGCACACCATACCCGGAACAAGAACCAGTGAACTCATCCCGATAATGCAGCGCCTTCAGATAAAGCCGCAAGCTTGGCGAAAGCAATATCGGGATCAACTGCACCGTAGCCCGCAAACGTGCCGAAGCCACAATCAGACCCGGCGATAACGCGTTCCTTACCGACAATGTCGGAGAATTTTCCAATGCGTTGTGCCACAAGCTCCGGATGCTCGATGAAATTGGTGGTGGTGTCAACGACACCTGGAACGAGTATTTTGTCCTCTGGAATCTCGGACTTACGGTCGCGGAAGACCGTCCATTCATGGGCGTGGCGCGGGTTCGAGGTTTCGAAAAGCACATAGCGCGACTTGGTGGACATCAGCGTCGAGAAGACCTTATCCATGCCGATATCACAGCAGTGTGGCCCCTCATAGTTACCCCAGCAAATATGCACACGCACCTTGTCTTTTGGCACGTCTGACAGTGCATGATTCAAAGCCTCGACATGGGTATTGCTGACCTTGACGAACTCGTCGTCAGTGAGATCACTGAACAGCATATGACGCGACAGGGCGAGATCGGGGCAATCCAGTTGCAGGTCTAACCCCGATGCAACGATCGTCTCGTATTCTGCCTTCATCACATCTGCCAGCGCGGCCAGGTAGGCTTCATGTGTTTTGTAAAAATTGTTTTTCAAAAATAACGCAATAACGCCCGGACTCGCAGCATTCATGAAACCGCGTGTCACACCATGTTCGGACATGGCCGCCTTTAAATTAGCAATATCCTTGGTAAGCTCACCCTGGCCCTTTGATCGCACTTCACCCACACACATGGGACGGGCATATTGCGGCGTGCCACCATCATCTGCTAAACGTTTCAGGAATCCGGGGAACATTTTCAGATCCGCGGGTGCATTACGCGGACTGTCGCCATCGAAGCCGCTGTAGCGGTCCTTGACATAGGTTGCATAGGAAATTTTTGACATCTCGCCATCGGAGACAATATCGATGCCCGCTTCAGCCTGTTTGCGAACCGTATCCGACACCGAGCGCGTCATACAAGCATCAAATGCTGCAGAGTCGTAGTCGTTCCCATGCTCACGGGCAAAGATAAAATCCACCACTTCCTGAGAGCGGGGCAGGCTGCCTACATGTGTCGTTAATACTTTACTCATTCGTTTTCTCCTTGTTCATGTTTGAAACGTGTATCTCGCATACCGATGCACTTAAACCGTATCGACGGCAAATTGTCAGCCTTTCCAGGTAGCGCCAGCGGCGTCATCGGTTGCGGTGATCCGGTAGAGGCTGGCTTCTCCGGCCATGGATGGGGCCAGCGCATGCTCTCGCCCTGGATCGATCAACGCCGTGTCGCCAGCGTTAAGAACAGTCTCACCACCATCCCACCGCAGCTTCCAGTGTCCGCGCACCGGCATCAGCACGCAAAATTTGTCATGGCTGTGCATCGTGTCCGGCATCGAGCCTCGGGTCAGGAAATCAATCTCGAACCCCGGCTTGTCTTTAATGACAGCATCCACTCCGATCACTTTGGCTGGTTTGTCCCTGGCGATTGCCATAAGATCCAGGTACCGGGCTACGTAATCGCGAATCACGCCGTCTACCGGAACTTCGGGGAATGCTGTTAGCTGTTCCTCGGTGAGGACCGGCATTGGCGAAACATTGTCGGGCAGTATTTTCCCGTTGCTGGTTTCATAGAGCACACCGTTTTCGCCCAGTACAAGACCATGATTCCTGGCCTCTTCGATGACCTGTGGTGCCCATGTCACACCGCCACCCGCATCATCGCCACCCAGTACCGCCATAATCATTCCGTAGTCAGTACCGATGTTTTCGAAGCCGCGGAACATACCGGTGGGAATGTTAAAAATGTCGCCTTCCCCGGCTACGAATTCACCCGCCTTGCCATAGCGGCCCCAGAAGAATCGCCACCGACCCTTGAGAACAAAAAACACCTCGGCGGTGGTGTGAGAGTGCAACGAGTTGCGGCAATTGGGTGGCTGGCCAGCCGCGCCGATGTTAAAACCGATTTTGTCGCAGATATGAACGTGCTGGTCAGGGCTTTCGGAAACACCACCACCGATGATGGTGAAGTTCTCCTTCTGATCACTTCCGGGTGTGTGGGTATCGATAAACGCCGTTTTACACGGTTGCAGGTCACCATAACGAACAATGCGTTTTTCCATGTCTTTTGACGTCATCTGTATCTTCTTTTTCATTCACTCCATCCTTCAGGTATTCGTGCTGAACCACGCAGAATCAGCGGTCCGTCAATGGCAATTCGGCGTGGGTCGTCGCTGCTATTCTCTATTTGATTCATCAGAATGGACACCGTTTCTGCAACCATGCGATTCGCTGGTTGGCGCACGGTTGTCAGGTTGTAGGCTGGCCACGAAGCGGCTGGTACATCGTCATAGCCCACCACTGAAATCTGGCCAGGCACATCAAGGCCAAGCTCAAAGCGCACTGTATCCATCACCGCCAACGCCATATGGTCGTTGGCTACAAACACGCCGTCCGGCGGATCTGAAGCAAACATCTGTCGCGTCGCCTCCGCTGCGTCTTCCATAGTGAAATTCCCAACCTCGCGACAATGAAGCGACACACCGGCCTGGGTCAGTGCTGCAATAAAGCCTGCCTCACGGTCGCGTTGGGTCGACGCACCTTCCCAGCCAGCGATATAGCCGATTTTTTCGTGCCCGCCTTCCAGTAAAAATCTGGCTGCCTTTTGACCACCAGCGATATTGTCTGAGGTCACTGCCGACATTGTCGGGTCATCCTGGCTGCGATTGAAAAGCACCATCGGCACTGCCGCTGCACGGCAGCGTTCTGACAGTACAGTCGACAGCGCAACCGAGGCCGCTATGATGCCCTCAACCTGGTAGTCGAGGATCTCATCGATTACAGCATCAACGTTGCTCGCTGTTTGCTCGGCCATGAATACCAATACGTGATAGCCCTGTTCCTGCAAGGCGCTGGATAGTTTTTCCAGCGCTTCGGGGTAAAACTGGTTATCCAGATAGGCCACGATGAGCCCAATGATCCGGCTTCTGCCTGATACCATCGCTCGTGCCAGTACATTGGGTCGGTAGCCAAGATCAGATGCGGCCTTACGGACCTTCTCGATAGTCTTGTTGGACGCCGACGCCCCGGGAGTGAACACTCGGCTAACAGCCGACTGGCTAACACCTGCAAGGCGGGCGACCTCGAGCGAGGTGATTTTTTCGCCTGGCATCAGTTCGCCGTCCAACCTCCGTAGACCATCAAAGATGTACCGGTGACTGTGATCAAGACATCACACATCAGACAGACAACAGGGAAGGGGAAGCTCACCACCCATTGTTTCGAACCGGAAAACGAGCCGCAGGAAGCTCGCGGGAGTCAGATCTCATTATTCAGCAGCTTCGCCATAGGGGATATTTCGACCGCCATATCGCCGGACACGTAAATTACATTGTTCGGCATGACCGACGAACCCTTCCAGCATGCACAGCCGGGAGCCATACTCTCCGATCATGGCCGCTGCCTCGTCGGTTGTTACTTTTTGATAGCTGTGAGTCTTCAGGAACTTGCCAACCCAGAGCCCGCCGGTATAGCGTCCGGCTTTTTTAGTCGGTAGCGTATGGTTAGTGCCGATGACCTTGTCGCCATTTGCCACGTTGGTCCGTGGACCTAAAAACAAGGCTCCATAACAAGACATGTTGTCCAGAAACCAATCGTCGCGGTTGGTCATCACCTGCACGTGTTCGGAGGCAATCTCATCGGCAACGGCGAGCATCTCATCATAGCTGTCGCACAGGATCACCTCACCGTAGTCTTCCCAACTGACACGCGCAGTGCCAGCTGTTGGTAGAATTTGCAGGATCCGGTCAATCTCTGCCAATGTTTCTTCGGCCAGCTTGCGAGAGTTAGTCACCAGCACAGCCGGAGAGTCGTAGCCGTGCTCTGCCTGCCCCAGCAAATCGGTTGCACACATCTCGGCATCCACGGTGTCGTCCGCGATGACCATGGTTTCAGTAGGACCTGCGAAAAGATCGATACCGACTCGACCAAACAGTTGCCGTTTGGCTTCAGCAACATAGGCGTTACCTGGCCCGACCAGCAGATGTACAGGATCGATGGAGGGGGTGCCGATGGCCATGGCACCCACTGCCTGAATGCCGCCCAGTACATAAATCTCATGTGCACCGCCAAGATGAATGGCGGCAATGACCGCAGGATTAGGCTCACCTTTGAACGGTGGTGTGCAGGCGATTATGCGTGGCACTCCTGCAACCGAGGCCGTCGCAACAGACATATGCGCACTGGCTACCATCGGAAACTTACCCCCGGGAATATAACAACCGACCGACTGCACGGGGATGTTCTTGTGGCCCAGTATCACGCCGGGCAATGGCTCAACCTCTATGTCCAGCATCGAATCACGTTGCGCCTGAGCAAAGCTTCGAACCTGCTTCTGTGCGAATTTTATGTCGTCCATATCGCGCGGACTGACCTTGGCGATGATCGCCTGAATCTCTGTGTCACTCAGGCGATAGCTTTCGCGGTCGTAGTTATCAAACTTTACAGCCAACTCGTGAACTGCTGAATCGCCGCGGGTTTCGATGTCTTTCAGCGTGGCCGAGACAACGGCGACGGTCTTTGCGTCATCCTCGGCTCGATCAGCCGCGGGTTTCCCATGCTTGAGATGCTCGATTGCCATGCCTGCTGATAATCCTTTGGTACGTGGGTTAGGAATGGTATTCGCCGAAGTGGCTAACCATCATTGATTACAGTGAAATCGTGTATTCAGGTCATCGCCTTTGCTCTAGCATCCGAGTTAACAATGTCATGTCTCAATGGCTTGAGCGCATGTGGGATATTGACCAGACCCCGGTTTTTAACAAACAGATCGCCTTCGCGCCATGCTGACAGTCACGCAAAAGGCACATGAATAATCGAAAAAAACCCGACTAACCGTGAGAATCCTTGCTCGACGGAAACGGTGACAGGCATTGCAGTCTGTTGGATATGCCGAATCGTTTACAACAGTAGACACCCAACTATCCTTTCACCGCACCTGCTGTCAGGCCACCGACGATCTGACGCTGAAAGACCATCACCAGAACAAACAGAGGAGCTGTTGCCGATACCACAGCAGCGACAGCGAACATAACGTTGCCCTCTGTTTGCGTGGTACCCAGAAAGCTTGCAATTTTCGGCACCATTGTCTGATTTTCTTTGGACAGAAGCATCGTGGTCACCGCAAAATCATTGTAGGCGAGTAGAAAACTGAACAGCCCTGTCGTGACAACGCCTGGCCACATCACCGGAATGATGACTCGGCGAAACGCCTGAAATTGTGTACAACCATCGACTTTTGCACTTTCGTCCAGCTCTTTGGGGATGCTTTGGAAGAACGAATGCAGCATCCACAACGTGAAGGGCTGGTTGATCGCCACCAGAACGACAATGGTGGTTGGCAGAATGCCCCAGACGTTCCACTCGAAAAACGGCAGCAAATAGCCTGATACTAGAGTAATCGGCGGCATGGCTCGAAAAATCAGTGCGATCATCAACAGCCAGAACGTATAACGAAAGCCCGATCGTGACAGCGCGTAGCCACCCAGCGTTCCGATGGTCAGTGAGGTACCCACGACGAAGAAGCACACGATAAACGTATTAATCACCGCTCGCCAGAATTCCTCTTGCACCCATGCACCGGCGTAGCCAGCGCTGGTAAAAGGGGACCCATAGGTTTCTATCGTCTTGTCGCCGGTCAAGGCATCGGTCCAGTCGACGATTGAGAAAAAATCGATCTCGACTTTGAACGAACCCCAAAGTGTCCAGAGGAACGGGAAGGCGGCAAGGACCAGCCAGACCGCGATAAAGCCGGTAGAGGCAATACGTAGCCCGCGGGGCATTCTTTGAGCACGAGACGACATTATGTTTTTCCTTTGAAATCGCGCCAGGTGCGAACCAATACCGGCGACAGCAGGATGGCAACTCCAATGATCGTTAGTACGGATGTGGTTGACGCCGCCGTAAGCTGGCGAGTTTCACCACCAAGATCGTTAAAGATAATCCAGGAAAGCGAGGTTGCATGTGCCGCGGCGTTGAAACCGACAATAGGCTCGAATACACGGAAATTGTCCATTAGCTGTATCAACGCAACGAAGGTGACCAACGGCATCAGATGGGGTACCACGACATGTTTAGTCTGCTGCCAACGGCTTGCCCCATCGATCATAGCGGCTTCAAGTGTTTCCTGAGGCATTGACTGCAAACCTGCATAGAAGACGACAAACGCGAACGGCGCGGAATGCCAGACACCATAAACAATAAGCATGACCCACGTTAACGTGGTGGACGCTTTCAGCGACAGGTCAGGATCACCTGCCATCCATTGCAAGGCTGACCCCAATATGCCTCGGCTGTCGACCATCCAGAACAGAATGAGTGAGCCGATCAGTGGAGTGATGATCATCGGCAGTAGCGAGAAGAAGATCACCAGACCTTTCAGATGGCGATGCAGCGAGTTGACGCCAAGTGCAATCATAAAACCAACGATGATCAGCAACGGCGTAACGGTGAACGTATAGGTCAGCGTAAATCCCATTGCGCGATAGAAGGGCAGGTTGCCAAGCGCGCCGACGAAGTCACCCAGACTTTCCTTGCTACGCCAGGCGGCAGCCACTTCATCCACAGCCAGATGGCCACGGTCAAAGTAGATATCGAGCCCCACAAATTTACCCACCGGGTTCGCAGCACGCAGTGCCTCAGTGGCTTCCATATCGACTGTGATCTCTTCCTTGCAGCCAAACGGGCCACAATTTTCAGACACCACCAGCACCGCTTCATGCGGGGTATGTACAGATTGAGTCACGACCGAAATGATCGGGAATGCGATGAACAACAGCATCGCCAACCCTGTGGGCAAAAAGAACCAGAAGAAAGTACGATGTTTCATGGGTCGGTTCCGCGTTTCGCAATTGAAATGTTACTGGCCGCGGAGACTACCGCGGCCAGTCAGCTCCCGCTTACTGCAAGAAGCCTTTTTCGATAGCAGCTGCGCTGTAGGCAGCCTCAACATCGGCCAGTGCCTGGGTGGCGCTTTCCTTGCCCAGCAGAAAATCAACGATCTCGTTACCCGCAGCGGTGTGCAGAAGACCAATGTATGGCAGCATCGGATAGGGCTCTGCCTGCATATTCACTGATTCAAACACGCCGACAGAGGCGGGGGTTGGCTCGTAGCCCTCGATCAACCAGACTGCCATCTTAGCCATCTCTTCGTCCAGTCGACTGGGATGAATGCCGTTCGCCATCGCCTGAAAGGTTGCTGCGGCATCATCGTCAGAAATATTCTTGGCCACTGTCCAACCGTCCCACCACAGTGTGGTAGCCGGGATAGTGCCACCACCAACGGTCATGGGTGCAGCCAGAGTAGTGGAGTCAACAACTTCTGCCGAAGCCTGCTCCGGGTCTTTCAGCGGCTCCATACGTGAGCCCCACATATTCATCATCGCAACGTTTCCGGCTTTCCATTCGGTTGATGTCGCGTTTGAATCATGCGTGAGGAAGTCTGGGTTCATGTATTCAGTGAGCGACTTCATCATCTCTAGCGCGGCAACACCCGCCTCGTTATTGATGGCAACTTCTGCTGTACCCGGCTTGAAGAATTCACCACCGAATCCGATATACATGTTGTTGAATTCCTGCCCCAGATTCCAGCCTGCTTGATAAGCGCCGCCCAATGGACTCTGAAGAATGCCTTTTTCACGAATGACTTTGGCACCGGCTAGCATGTCCTCATAGGTTTTCGGTGGTTCAATACCGGCCTGTTCAAGCACGTCCGAACGGTAGACAAGATGCTGTGCGTTTGCCATAAACGCAACCGCCATTACATCGCCATTCACTGTGATCAGCTGATTGGGCGTCAGGTCTTGGCCGTACATCTCTATCAGATCGTTCAGTGGCCGGATAACATCGTCGTTCATCAGAGCAGCGATCGAGCTGTTTGCTACAACTGCCGTGGTGTATTCAGCCGGATTGCCCGACATGCCCGCGAGGTTGATTTTCTGATGGTCAGCGGTAAGGTTAGCTTTGACCTCGCCACCTGTGCATTCCTTTGCGCCATCAGCAACGGCCTGAATAGCCGGAAATTCGTTGCCGACAATGCTGACATTGCCTGAAATTTCACATTCTGCATAGGCTGAAACAGCCACTAAGCTCATGGCGCTGGCAAGCACCGCTTTTTTAAAAAACATAACATTTCACTCTTTGTTTAATGGGCACTTTATTGAAACCTGCACCCAACGTTGATCCGGCTTGGAGGCCGAAGGTTACTGGAACATCACGTTCCAAGTCGCACGCCCGTATCCGCGTCGAATAGATGGCAGATAGTGGCAGGCACCGAGATCGAGACGGTATCGCGTATCCGGGCGCGGAATGTTTTGTCGGCCTTGACCGAGACTAGCGCGCCGTCAACTCGTACCGAAATCATGGTTGCGTCACCCAGCAGTTCCATCGTGTAGATCGGTGCATTGATCTGCCCCTGCCCATCGACGGTTTTCTCTGCGTCCTCCGCCCGAAATCCCAGAGTAACCCTGCCATCTGCCACATCGAGCCCGGGAATTTCTACATTTTCACAACGAAAGGTTCCAGCCTTCACCTCGCCGTCCATCAGGTTCATCGCAGGATTACCGATGAAGCTCGCCACAAAGGCGTTGGCCGGAGTGTCGTAGATATCAACTGGAGTTCCAACCTGCTGCACAACACCTGCCTTCATGATAACTACGCGGTCGGCGAGGGTCATGGCCTCGATCTGGTCATGCGTTACGTATATCGTGGTCACAGCCAGTTCGTGACTCAAGTTCTTGATTTGCGCCCGTGTCGACACGCGCAACTTGGCGTCGAGATTCGACAACGGTTCATCCATCAAGAACACATTTGGTTCGCGGACGATGGCACGAGCCAGAGCCACGCGCTGACGTTGACCGCCCGATAGCTCAGCTGGCTTGCGGTGCAGAAATTCGTCCAGTTCCACCATAGCGCTGGCACGTCGAACCTTTTCGTCGTGTGTCTTTGGATCGATGCCGCGAACTTTTAACGGGAAACAAATATTCTCGTAGACATTCATGTTCGGGTACAGGGCGTAAGACTGGAACACCATCGCTACATCGCGATCCTTGGGTTCCAGATCGTTGACCCGCTTGCCGTCGATGAGAATGTCCCCTTCGGTGGCATCCTCCAGCCCTGCGACCATCCGCATCGTAGTGGTTTTGCCGCAGCCTGACGGACCGAGCAGGACCAGAAATTCCTTGTCAGCAATCGTCAAGTCGAAATTTTCGACTCCGACGAAAGAACCCCAGCGCTTGTTGAGGTTGCGCAGTTGAATTTCGGCCATTCGGCTCTCCCTAAGTGGAAACACGTAATTATTGCATACGTGTGCAGGGAGCTTAAACGGGGTGCATAGGGTTTGCAAGAGATTTTTGCACTGTCTACATCAAGGTGTTTAATAGTCAGCACCTCAACCCTAGTGATGCATACAATCCCGGCCTAGGCGGCCCCACCCAGAACCGCTTCGCTGCTTCTATAGCGGCATCTAAGTACCGGAGGCATCCCCCGCTGTACTCATCTTTCCTGGATCTTACTTAGAGTGACCAGAGGGTACGTATGTAATTCGCCGCTAGCGGTCAGGAAAGAAACGTTATGACTATTCTGACCCCTACAGCACATGCTCTCCGGCAACGCGCTTGTCACCGATATTCAGCAAGCGTTCTATTTCCTGTTCCAGCCACAAGGCCTGATGCGGGTCGTTAAGCCTACTCAGAATAGTGACTTGACCGCTGCTACTCGTGTTTGCCAACAGGCGGTAGTACTTACGAACCTGGACAGTGCGATTGCCGTTCTGACCAGTCTCCGTCCGTGACTCGTGTTCCGTGGCGTATAGCTGATCGATATCTGAGGCATCAAGCTTGCGAGCACCCGGCCACGGTAGTGGCCCCTGCGAGACCTGCAAGCGTGCGCTATCGACACGAATACGATGTTGGTTGAACGCTCGGGTAGCGGCGTAGTAGAGAAGCCCTGCGCTGACAATCAGTAGAGGCAGCATGCCAGAATTCAGTGCCACATGAGCAAATGCCATGGCTATGATCGATAGCACTACACCGTGAAAGAGACGGCCTACCGGCCAGATGACTTCCATACCGTTGGCACTTTGCGTCAGCTTGAACCGGCTTGGCAGCCCCACTTTGAGGCGCTCTGGCTTGATTACCGGTGCGCTGGCTGTAGCGCCAGGTGGAGGCTGCTCGCTACTATCGCCAGGAATATCATGCAAACTGCCGCAGTGACTACAGGTCACAACCCCTAATGAGGAATCAATTCTGTCTGCCTCGAGCCCGGCGCCGCAGTTGCGGCAAGTCATCGCATTCACATTAAGGTTGTTCAAAAGGTCTTCGCACGATTATAGCGATATTGCAGCGTTCGCCATTGATTTCCATCCTTTGAGCGAACAGAACGTTCCAGCTACGAACGTGCTTCAAGACGATCACGCAATGAACTTAACCAGACAGTTGTGCGTACACCTGAACGGTGAAACCGATGCAGTGGAAACGGCTTCAATGTAGTGACCGGTACACCCAGTGTCGTTTTATCCTGAGTCAGGACCCAAGAGGCCAACTGCTTACCCATGGCAGTTGCCATCGCCACCCCACGACCATTACAGCCAAGGCCTGTGATAACACCCGGTGCAAGCTCGTTGATGTGGGGTAGATGATCGCGAGTGACTGCGATACGTCCTCCCCAGATGTATTCGATATCCAGGTCGGGGAACTCTGGAAAAACTGTCCGAAGTCCAGTGATCAGTCTATGCCTGTCGGGTACACCCGGATTGTCAGGATTGCTGCCCGCGCTTCCGAACACCAGTCTGTTATCTGAGGTTTTGCGGAAGTAGAAAATGACTCTGCGGGTGTCAGCGAAAGTGTGTCGTTCAGGGAGTATCGTATCGTGCTGGAATTGGGTAAGTGGTTTAGTAGCACCTTGAATACTGACAACTGGCACGACAGTTTCACGCAGTCCTTTAAAAAGACTATCGGTATATCCGTTTGTACAAAGCACCACTGTGTTGGCCGTAATGTTACCGTTTGCAGTAGCCAGTTCCCAATTATCACCAACCCGGTTCAGCGAGGTTGCATGGGTGTGAGTAAATATCCTTGCCCCGGCATCTAACGCAGCTTTTGCCAGACCTCTCGCATAGGAGAGCGGTTGCACGCTGCCGCCGTGATCAGCAACCCAGCCAGTTTTGTATGCATGGGTACCGCTGAGTTCTGCAAGCTGGCTTCGATCAAGCAATCGCATAGGGGTGCCAGTAGCTTCCCAACTTTCAAACATGTTATGAAATTCAGGTAGAACAGCCGACCCATGTGCTGCACGTATCCAGCCGTTCTGCTCGGCATCGCAACTAATATTGTGTTTACGCACCAGATCGAACAAGGCGTTCGCTGAACCGGTTGTAAACCGAGCGTATCGTTGAACTTGCTCGTGCTCTATGGGTAGTTGCCAACGTTTGGCAACAGTTGCCAGAGTTTCGTGCCCGATTGGATTGACCTGGCCACCATTTCGTCCAGATGCCCCCCAACCGATATCACCCGCGTCTACCACGCAAACGGACACGCCAGCACTGGCAAGTTCTAACGCTGTGCGTAAGCCGCAGAATCCTGCACCCACGACAACGACGTCGGTGATGATGGACTCTGTAAACGCAGAGCATTCGGGGGCAGGCGTAGCTGTTGCAGCCCACAGAGAATCTGGCAATTCAAGCTTGATACTCATGCTAGATTTTCTGGTGCTGACTAAGCGTCACTATCGTTTTTCTGCAGCCAGATGGCCCCAGTACAGACAGTAGCTCCCCTTTCTTGAGCGTAAAATTAATGTCCTGTAACGCCACAACATCCGCCGCACCCGTTCGCGGAATAGCGAACGTCATATTGAGATCTTTACACACTAGATTTGCCATAGGGATTATCCGCATTTCGCGTGAACGATAGCTTAGAAAAAATATGCCCCAGTGTTGCATAAAATGTCGAGTCCAGAAGCTTAAAGAGCTGTATATAAGTGCCGGAGGCGGCCCCGAGTCTTTCGGTACTACCCGTGAATCTGCCACCCTTTGTCCCAGCTTGCTTGGGGGTTACCGTCAGCATGCTGGCTTTCTGCCGTCGTCAGCAACGATCGACGACAGGACAGGTCGGGCTTTCTCTGGGTAAGACGCACCAACTCCCCGTATCCCGTCCGGATCCATGTCAGTTCGATATGTTTTCCGGATATCAGGTCTTGCGTACACGAGTCTGCTCGACCTTCTCCCCAACACCCTATAGCCGGTTCGCTGTTCGCTACGTACACAGGTTCTGCCTCATGCTTACTTCCTCCCGACCCACCGTTACTCCACATGCAGGCTGGCGTCGCCTGAACTGGACATTATCGGTCGCAGGAACACGGTTTCAAAACTTGCATCATCATGCTCTGCGTCATACGCCAGATGCGCGTGTGCCTGACCAAACACCGGGACGATCTGAGGCATCTCCAGCCGAAAGCTACCATCCGAATCGGTTAGCGTCGCCCCATGGCTTCGCTCGTCGCGCTCATGCTCCTCGGTAGTGTGTGATCAATACTGCCTGCCCGGTAGTTTACTGATAGTCTCTATACAGATCCGAGTTCACAAACACCTCAAACAGCGCACACGATATCAACCACATGATTTCCATTACTGATCATCCATTGCGCTTTGCCATTGCCAATGAGTTGCATGCACGGCCATT
>ENA-ORXT01001696-ORXT01001696.1-marine-metagenome-genome-assembly--contig:-NODE-1696-length-28489-cov-13.595065_pt1 | contig 28489 bp, 27 predicted proteins | sample MGYA00237868_ERZ511482 | MGnify/ENA metagenome assembly ERZ511482 | reverse complement strand
ACGATTGACAGACACTGGCCTGCTTCGCTGGTACACCAGCTGTTGCAATACACCCGTGGGCAATACCATTAACGCCAAACTACCCTTCGTGGGCATCATCCACACCTTCATGAAGGTGCAGAACCGTGACAGCGTGCTGGGGCCAGTCCGGGCAGTCGTGCAAACGCAATATGCCAAGGGTGCGCCCGATTATCCAAAGCATTCCAAGAAGTTCCCTATTGGCATTACACTCAGAATTGTACGAAAAATGGCCGTGTGGAAGTCACAGGGAAAACACAAACCGAGTGTATTTTTTGCAGATGATGGCGTGCCTGTGACAACACCTGTCGTTTTATCAAACGAGGTTGTCTGACGTATTTATCCCACAACGGGCTAATTTGAGGTCGCCCGGATTATTCAGTGCGCCGTGGAACGGTCGCACTGGATTGTCCAGGTTAGTCGAAAAACTGATATCCGCGCAAGCGAACCAAGCCAAAAGACGCTGCGACCAAAAGACTCACCAGATTTCCTGAGCAGTACAGTTATACTGGGCTCATGGACAGACGACAATTCAATTCGCTGTGCAGTGCGTTACTGGCAGGAGCTGCCAGTAGCCATTCCAGAGCAAACGAACTCACCGTTCACTATCCTGCTAGTCGATTGGTGTATCAAGACGATACGCCCGTTACTCTGGACTCTCTCGTTGCTGGGAAATCCTACATATTCAGTTACCCGTACGTCACCACGCCTTGTTTTCTAATGCGGCTGACAAGATCAGCACCAGCCAATGGATCCTGGCCGGGCGGCATTGATACTGACAATTCTGTAGTTGCCTTTTCTGCCATCTGCAGTCACAAGATGTCGCACCCGGCCAAGCCCATTTCGCATATTGCGTATCGGCCGCAAGTGGTCAGTTTTTATGATGCCAATGGTAAGAAGCACGATCGTGATGGCCTTATAAGCTGCTGCTCGGAGCGCAGCGTATACGATCCCTCATCAGCTGGTGAAGTGCTATCTGGTCCTGCCCCAGCGCCGCTTGCGGCGATTGTACTCAAAGCCAATGCAGGAGGTCTCGTTTCTGCCGTGGGGAGCACCGGCCCCGACCAATATCAGCGCTTTCTGACAAAATTCGGATTTCGTCTGGCTATGGAATATGGGATCACTGATATTCAGGCACGTACCGGTCAAACTGTCGTTGTGGTCCCTGCTGAGGAATTCTCCAGTCAGCAGATACTCTGTTAAGCAGGTTGCCTGTCGGCAGACTATTTCAACAGGGCTTCCATGGTTACGTTACCACTGGCCAGTGCGACAGCAGACAATCCATCCCGATTAGGCAAAAGAGGCTTGGCACCATTTTCCAGCAGCAGTTCAACCATAGCTCTATTGCCTGCCGATACCGCATGATGCAGCGCTGTATTGTCATACTCGTCCTGTGCGTTTATATCAGTATCTGGCAGAGCCAATAGCAGTTTCGCGGCTACTGTATGGTTATTCTCCACAGCCCGCATGAACGGGGTAAAGCGATATACATCACGTACCTGAACATGAGCATTTTTATCGATTAGCCAACGCAGTAAATCATCATGGCCCTTCGCTGCTGCTATGGTCGCTGCCGTCCAGCCATTTGAACCAACCACATTGATGTCAGCACCATTGGAATGAAGCCATTGTGCGATTGGCATATGGTTTCCCAGCGAGGCGAACATGAACGCTGTTCCGTTAGTTTCGGTAGCAGCATCAATGCTGGCGCCCGCTTTGACCAGCGCTTTTGCCAGTGGCAAGTCACCTTGTTTGCTGGCCACCATGAGTGCGGTCTTACCGTTGACAGCTGTCATGCTCAGCAATTGCCGTGGATCATGCTGGGTAATCATTAACGTTAACTTTGTATTTTGATCATATCCAATGGCGCGTATCCAGGCCTGACGCTCCGCTTGACCCAGTTTCAAATGCACCACACTCAAACGATGGAGAGGTGCTCTCTCTAGCATCATGGCCTGACTGCTTGCAGCCACGATCAGCGATGCAAATAGCACAGCAATGGTTGAACGCGGATTGATCATGACGTTCTCGGCAGTAAACCTCTCGCTAGATGTGTATTCGTGAGCTGATACACATAATTTATGACAACTGAAGCGAAGCTACAACATCCGTGAAGACCTGATCCGGGTCGTAGTGCCCACTCATCCGAATAAGCGCATCCCGCCCCACTGCCTCGTCCAGTAGTGACGCAAAACCTGCGCGCATAGCATCACTGACAGGCACAAGCTGCCGGTATAGAACACGGCAGAATTCATCACCAATAAACAACGGCAATTCCGTCTGCTGACTGATCAGTTTGAGACTCTCGAAGTGCGAAGGGCTATGCCCGGTGATGAAAAGCAGCGTGCCACGACTAGGTTCAACGGGTGTGCCGATTTCAAGACCAATTTCGATCAGGGTACCTTTCTCGTGCTCATGAAGATCGGCGTCCAGCGCTACCGAATAGGGACCACCTGCAAGCAATCCGTTGTCAAGACACGCCGCATTCGAAGGCATTACAAAGAAAATGGCTGCTTGCCATTGCCCGTCATCTAACTGAACAGGAACGCAGCTGAGCGTCACGTTCGCGTCATGCATCAGGACAATAATGTCGTCCGGAAATCGTTCGTCAGAGGGTTGTAAGGCGGACACGAAGTTTTCCTGCGAAGACACTAGTGTCCGACGATACCACTCTTGCGTCGCAAATCGAGCACTGATCAGCCAGGGATTGGCTGATCAGACTGTTTAACTGTCATGGCACTTAACTGGGTGCCGTGGCGGGGATACTACGTTCGGGAACATCCTGGCTTTGTGCTGATCCTGGCTCAATTACCTTGCCACTGGCAGCAGCATTGTCATACCACTGGTTGTGATGCTGCTTGGCCCACTCGGCAGATACATAACCGGTGGACATACCTTCGAATGATCCCTCACTACCGGCAGTACCGATGTATATATGCCCCAGTGCAATGGCAGTCCATCCGATAGACAACACAGCATGGATAAGATTGGCCTGCTGCATTTGCCCTCTCGAGCCTTCCACCAGAGGAAGGGCATTTGCCCACGCCGGTATGGCTATGCCGTAGATGGGTGCAACCAGAACCAATCCTGTTATGCAGACTGCTAGCCCAACAATGGCTACCAGCCAGAACCAGACCTTTTCGCCGCCGTTCATCCGACCCGCGGGAGGGTGGCTATTGCTGAACAAACCGCCACCTTGCTTGAACCATTGCATATCAGTGGCATTGGGGATGTTGTGCCATATCCACATGACGATCATCAGCACAATGCCCACAGAAAAAACGGGACCGATAACATTGTGGATGGTGATGGAGGTCTGTGCCCACAGAGCAAAACCTGCCTTGCCCAACAACGGAATGAGCAACGTCTTGCCAATCAGCATGCTCAGCCCTGTAATAGCCAGAGCAATGAAAGTGACTGCGGTAATCCAGTGTACGAGACGATCAAACCAGTTCCAGCGTTTTAACTTGCGACCCGACCGCACTTCATCCAGTTTGTTTTTTCGACCCCACACCAAATGATACAAGACCAAGATGGCCGCCATTCCTACGATAGCCCAGGGCAGGTACTTCCCCACAATGCCATCGCGCGTTGTTTGCCACTCAGTACCACCGGGTGTAATCAGAATACCCGACTCGGCTCCCTGAACTGCCGTGTAGCCACCCACGCCCTCTTTGACGGCCCGCCAGTAATTGGATCGCGGATTCACAGTAGTGCCTACATCCTGGGCAATTGCGCTACTACCCAGAAAATGTACAGAGTAGCTGGCCAAAGGCAGGATGAAGGCTAACCCCAATATTGCCAACAACCCGAAAGTGGCAATTCTGCGCTTTTTTTTCGGACTCATTTTTTGCCGAACCGGCGTTGCTGCCGCTCCGTCAGACGCTTGCTTTATACGCATCGGCTTCAGCCCTCGGTGTAAGCTGTTTCCCAACCCCAGGTCTGGGGTCTGCCACCGCGACGCAAAACACGTTCGCGATAAATGTCAGCGATCTCGTCACCGTCACCGGCAATCAACGCTTTCGTTGCACACATCTCTGCGCACATAGGTAATTTACCTTCGGCAATTCGATTGCGGCCGTACTTTTCGTATTCAGCATCGGATAGATTTGCCTCTTCCGGGCCACCGGCGCAGAAGGTACATTTATCCATCTTGCCACGAGCCCCGAACGAGGACTGTTGTGGATACTGTGGCGCACCAAACGGACAGGCATAAAAACAGTAACCGCAGCCTATACAAAGGTCCTTGTCATGCAGCACGATGCCATCGCCGGTGGTGACAAAACAATCAACCGGACAAACTGCCTGACAAGGTGCGTCGGAGCAATGCATGCAAGCCACCGAGATAGACTTCTCGCCCGGTTTGCCATCATCAAGCGTGACCACCCGCCGACGGTTAACGCCCCAGGGGACTTCATTCTCGTTCTTGCACGCCGTGACACAGCCGTTACATTCGATACAACGCTCGGCATCACATAAAAATTTCATTCTTGCCATGATCGTATCCTCCTCAGGCTGCTGTTATCTTGCACAGGGAACACTTGCTTTCCTGCATCTGCGTCACGGAGTCGTATCCGTAGGTCATTGTGGTGTTGTCAGATTCCCCACGAACATAAGGTGCTGCGCCTTCTGGATACTTGTCCAGTAAATCCTTGCCCTCGTACTCGCCACCAAAGTGGAACGGTGTGAAGACCACGCCACGAGCTACTCGGTTGGTAATCATGGCCTGAATCCTTATGCGACCGCCTTCAGGACCTTCAAGCCAGACCTTCTGCTCATCCTTGATACCAATATCGTTTGCATCGGCAGGATTAATTTCAACAAACATGTTTTGCTGCAGTTCGGCAAGCCACGGGTTAGAGCGTGTCTCTTCACCTCCACCTTCATATTCCACCAGACGTCCACTCGTGTGGATCAGAGGATACTCACCGGAATAATCCTTGGCCTGAATCGAGGCATAACGTATAGGAAGCCGCATGTGTGACTTTCTGTCCTCGTAAGTCGGATAATCCTCAACCAGATCGTAGCGAGCGGTATACAGAGGCTCGCGATGAATCGGCACGGCATCCGGAAAAGTCCAGACTACCGCACGAGCCTTGGCGTTACCGAACGGTGCACAACCATGCGCTATGGCAACACGCTGGATGCCACCGGATAAATCAGTTTTCCAGTTCTTGCCCTCAGCTTTGGCTTTTTCATCATCAGTCAAATCATTCCACCAGCCTAGCTGCTTGAGCATGTCGGCAGTGAATTCCGGATAACCGTCTTCAATTTCAGCATCTTTGGACCAGGAGCCCTCAGCCAGCAGATTTACGCCGTCACGCTCAACACCAAAGCGTGCGCGAAAGTTGAGCCCGCCCTCGGCAACAGGCAAGCTGGTGTCATACAGATTGGCAGAGCCCGGGTGTTTCATTTCCGGAGTACCCCAGCAAGGCCATGGCATACCGTATACCTCACCGTCGAGTGGTCCGCCTTCGGCTTTCAATGAAAGCGTATTGAAGGTTGCCCGATGTTCTTTATGTGCTTTCAGGCGTTCAGGTGACTGACCGGTATAACCGATTGTCCACATGCCACGATTAAACTCGCGAGTGACGTCCTCTACCAGAGGCTCTTCACCATTTACCTCAATGTTCTTGAACATCTGATCCGCCACACCGAATTTCGCCGCAAACTTGTACAGGATAGTGTGGTCCGGCAGGGATTCGAACAACGGTTCAATGACCTTGTCACGCCATTGTAAGGAGCGGTTTGACGCCGTCACTGATCCATAGGTTTCGAACTGCGTGCAAGCTGGCAACAGGTACATGCCCTCCTGGCGATCTGGCAACACAGCGGTATGTGTCGGATACGGATCAACAACAACCAGAAGGTCGAGTTTTTCCATTGCCGCTTTCATTTCCGGGCCACGCGTTTGCGAATTGGGTGCGTGTCCCCACAAGACCATGGCGCGGATATTGTCTTGCTGGGCGATATTCGCCTTGTCTTCCAGGACGCCATCAATCCAGCGCGACACCGGCATACCGGCACTGTTCATCGGCGGAACAGTTTCAGGACCGTCCTCACTGCCAGATTCCTTCGCAGCGGATTCATCAAAACGGCTCTTGACCCATTCATATTCGAGGTCCCACACAGCTGACCAGTGCTTCCATGACCCTTCCGAAAGACCGTAGTAACCGGGCAGCGTATCGCAAAGAACACCCAGATCAGTTGCGCCCTGAACGTTGTCATGGCCGCGGAATATATTGGCACCACCACCACTGACACCGATATTGCCCAGCGCCAGCTGCAGCACACAATAAGCGCGTGTGTTGTTGTTACCGATGGTGTGCTGTGTTCCACCCATGCACCAGACGATCGTACCCGGACGATTCTCAGCCATGGTTTGGGCCGCCTCTTTCAAGGTAGCTTCCGGCAAGCCGGTGACACGCTCGGTTTCGGCCGGGTCCCACTTGGCCACTTCTGTACGTATTTCATCCATGCCATAAACTCGCTGAGCGATGTACTCCTTGTCTTCCCAGCCGTTTTCGAAAATGTGCCACAGAATGCCCCAGATAACCGGAACATCACTACCCGGGCGAATCTGGATAAACTGATCGGCATGTGCAGCCGTTCGGGTGAAACGCGGATCGACTACGATGAGCTTTGATCCGTTTTCCTTGGCTTTGAGAATGTGTTGCATGGCAACGGGATGTGCTTCAGCGGCATTGCTGCCAATGAAGAACATCGACTTGGAGTTTTGCATGTCGTTATAGGAGTTGGTCATAGCGCCATAACCCCAGGTATTTGCCACGCCAGCTACCGTTGTAGAGTGGCAGATACGCGCCTGATGATCGACGTTATTGGTACCCCACATGGCCGCGAACTTCCGGAACAGATAGGCCTGCTCGTTGTTATGCTTGGCAGAGCCCAGCCAGTAAACCGAATCGGGGCCGGATTCTTCACGAATTTGCAACATCTGATCACCAATCTCATCGATGGCGGTTTCCCAGGATACTTTTGTCCATTTGCCACCGACAAGCTTCATCGGGTATTTCAGGCGTCGCTCACCATGCCCGTGTTCCCGCAGAGCTGCACCCTTGGCGCAGTGTGCTCCCATATTGATTGGCGAATCGTAATCGGGTTCCTGTCCTGTCCAGATACCGTTCTGTACCTCAGCAACGACACCACAGCCAACGGAGCAATGCGTACAGATGGAATGGACCTGAGTAGTTTCTACCCCCTCTTTTGCGTAACTGTCTGCAGCACGTGCCTTCTTGAGCATGCTGGGCCCGGCGCTGAACGCCAGTGCCGCCCCACCTGCGGTCAATCCCGAGTTTTTCAGAAACGTCCGACGATTGACTGTTGAACCCAGCAAGCCGGTTGAACTGCGTTGAGCACGCGCAAGGCTATCAATCTGCGCGCTGGCCTGCGTAGCTGTTTTGCGTATGAGTTTCATTCTTTTCTCCTCACTAGTGGGGCAGCTAGAAGCGTGCGCGCTGATAATATTTCTTGATGTGGTCAGTCAGCTCATAACCTTTGTCTGACTCAGGGTTTTCAGCAGCTGGCACGGGCTCCAGATCAGAGGACATGTCACCACTTACCGCGGCGCCTGTTACTGCAGCACCACTTGTCACTGCAGCTCCCTGCAGAAAGCCGCGCCTTCTGGCATTGATGAATGCTGGTTTTTGCTTCTCGGTCATTTACATGTCCTCCGGATAGTTCGATCAGGGAGCGCAATAGCGATAAATCGCTGCTGAAACGCTTAGCTCTGCATGTCTAGAAGTTGTTGCTCGAATTCAAAAAAACTTTCGCCGAAAAAACCCACAGAACGGTAAAAATGAGCTGCTGAGGCATTCTGCATATCATTGAAAAAACGACCGACCCAAGGCTCGAGGTGATCGTTGAAAAAAGCTTGCTGTGTGGCTAGCGGGATTTCTGCGGAATTTCGAATGATCAGCGCCATGGCATCGCACAAGGCCGCAATATGATCCTCAGACTCCACGACCCCTTGCTGTCGTTCAATGCCAAGACCTTGCAGATCATTTCGCAAAACAGCGACCGGTTTTTCCATCAGGAAACCGGTCATATACCAGGAACCAAATGGCACCAACTCACCACGCCCCACACCCACCAGCAAGGCAAAGTACTCTTCGTGCACCGATACCAGATCTGCCTTTCTGGCCGCCTGCTTCATGAGCTCCCAGCCCATGGCAATCTGGCCTTCACTGGCGTCGACATCACCGATCTGACGCAACCGATCCAGAACCGTCTCATCTGGTTCTCTGGCCAACAATGCCGAGAGCAGTTCGTAGACAGCCGCGCGCATGGCCTGTGCCTGATCCTGCAGGAATTCGTGCTCGCTCTTTACGCTGAGCACAGGTTGATCTGTGGTCATAACATTCATTCCAGTTAGTCTCGAACAAATCCGACACTGTCTCAAGGGGTGTCAAAAAGATGTGCCCTGATCCACTACGATCAGGGCAAACACATCAATTGATTGATTTTCAGACAACGCTGGCCAAAATGTCGCACACCCAACCGTTCAAACCGGATCCTTGTGCACGTTAATACCGTCAGTCTCTTCTTCAAACATGTCACGAACGCGGCAATCGCCACACAGTCGCAACCGCTTTTTCGCTTTTTCATCCTGAAACATCCAGTGCCCGGCCAACTTCTGACTCATGGTGTCAATCATGGCCTGAGTGGTAAATGCGACGTGGCAGCGTTCGCAGTGAAAGGGCACTTCCTTGTGCAGAGTTCGCACCTGACGCGCCACCACACTGTCCCAGGTAAAGCGAGCTTCGAGACTGATAGCAGATTCCGGGCAAGCCGTTTCACACAACCCGCATTGCAGACAATTGGATTCAACAAATCTCAAAGCAGGTGTGTCGCGGCCATCCTGCAAGGCTTTGGCTGGACACGTAGAAACACAGGCCATACACAAAGTGCATGCGCAAGTGTCGACTATGATCTGTCCAAAAGGCGCACCTGCTGGCAGCCCGACTATGGGCGTGGCAGGTGGCAGCTGTTCAGACAACGCATCAAGCGCGAGTCGTAACGTCTGGCGCTTGTCGTTATGCGTTGCGAAAAACTGCGGAGTAATACCGCTCAGTGGATGAAGTCCTGCATCGCCCAGAGACTCAGACTCCCCACTCGCATCCACCGATGTCAAGCGCTCACGTAGCATCGTCGGATCGAGCAGATGGATAGGCAATTCGGTAACCCCCAGATTGGCCAGCATCGGTTCAAGCCACAGCAACTGTGAGTTCAACGCCAGACGATTGGGATCATCAGCGGGCGTCTCGATAACCACAAATATCTGATTGGCAGGGCCTGCCAGCATGGCTAACCAATAGTCAGGTCCGAAGGCGCTAACCTCCTCCACGTGCAAAGCCAACACCCCGTTCAGGTTGGCGATATCCTCGAGTTCTTCGAGCAAGGCTTCCGTGTGTAGCACAATGGTATGCGCACTCTGTTCTTTCATGATTTTGCGCGTTCTTTCCAGCGCATCTGCAGGTTTCGGATACGCGTAACTCATCGCACCACTGGGACAGACCGTGGCACAACTACCACACCCCTGGCACAGAAAAGGATCAACTGAGATACCCTCGCCCACACTCGATATCGCGTTTGTCGCACACACTTCAATGCAGCGGTTACAGCCAGTAAGCTCACTACGACTATGTGCACAAACGCTTTCGTTGTAGTTAAAGTAGCGAGGTTTTTCGAATTCCCCCTGCAGCTCGTTGAGCAACTCTATTGCCGCAGGGACGGAGTCTGTCGTAGGCGCATGACAATAACCAAAGGGTGGCAATCGCATGCCTAGAAGCGGATTTTTCGATAAATCCAGCACCACATCAAACAAACCCGATTCTCGGTAGACAGCAACACCCAGATCGTAGGCTTTGTCGCCACTATCCGGTGCGGCAGGTACCGATGCCTCATAGGCACCCAAGTATCCGGTAAGCGATAACATAGGGACTTCAAAAACTGCAACACCGTCTTCCGTCAAGCGTTTTTGAGTTGTCGCCACGGTTGGATCAACATGGACAACCGTAAATCCAGTACCCGTAAAACCGGCAATCGCCGTCAACGCAGCAGCAGGTTCACCGAGAACAAGGCAGTGTCCTTGAGAGACATACTGGATTTGCGTTGTGGCTGAACTCATCGGCTGCCGATTCGACCATTCGGATGGATCGCGTATCAATTCTATTGGATGCTGTTCACTCATGCGGAATTCTCAGTGTGCTTGGGCTCAATAGGCAGAACATCATTCAGATCAGTCTCATCAACACCATTAACGCCTGCATCAGCAATAACAGAGTCTGCCTCTGCTTGCTTATCCGGTACAGCAGATGCATCTCGCTCCAGGTCATCGTGCTCAATCAGATTGTCCTGATTTATTGATTCTTGATTTTCCTGTTCCGCGTGCACGGCGACCTGCTCGGTTGATTCATTCTCTGCAGGTGCAAGGCTTGCAGCATCTCTTTCATTGTCTGCCTGTTCTGCTACCAGCCGGTTTCGCTCTTTGCGTGCCGCGTGGAATTTCATGTCTGACGTGACGGTGTCACCTAATGGTTCAAAGATCGTGTAGTCGTCGTCATAGTCATCCAATCCATCACGAATGTTATAAACCGGTTGATGAAATACGTGGCGCAATGCAGCTTTGCGCAGTGTGGCGCTGACTCCACTGCTAAAAAAATCGCTGAGATCACTTTTACTTGTCAGGGTCTCTACTGCTGGCATATCTGCATCAGTGAGGATGCTGACTTCGGTGGAAACTGTAGGAACAGAGTCAGTGCCTACCGCAGGCGTCAGCTCGGAGATCTCGGACGTCTGCTCAGACAACTCTGATTGCACCAGCATTGCCACATCTGAACCACCTGCCGTGTCGCTCGCTGCGCCGTCTGCCGGGATAGTTTGAGCTGCACGCTTCTTGCGGCCTGACCACCGATTCAGGAAGCCCTCCTGATCTGGTTTGTTACTCATCGTATTTTCATAAATCGTCTGACCAGTTCTTTCGCTTACGTTTTTTCAAACGCTTAGGCCTGTAGTGTTGCAGGACAAACTCTTCCATATATCGGTACAACTCAACAGGAATAGGTGCACTGAGCACCAGACCATCGGTTTCCAGTGCTGCTACAGCCTCATCGTAGTCAATCGTGACAAACGCCGGACGTACGTTGACGCTTTCTCCATCATCATTCTCGTTACCGGCATTCTCACGACAGACAACATAAACCAGCGCCTGATTACCAATCAGCGCGTGCCAGTAACGCTCGCAGGCATCTTTGTAAAATCTGACCTGGAATCCGGTCCAGGCAAACAACTCACCCTTATCAGTTTTTCCAGCTGCCATACAGACGACTGCACTGGCGCTCTCCCCGGTAGCTGCCTTAGCCAAAGGTTTCTCTTGCTCTTGCTCTTTCTCTGGTCCTCGAACGGCTCGATCATCAGCAGACAAGTGGTTCCCCACTGCCACGGTGTGCAGATACCAGGACGGCACAGACCAGAATGATCGACTAATGATCCGCCTCTCGAGTAAAACAGTGACTGGCAAACTCAGTTTGATGGGTGTAGGTGTAGGCATAGGCTAATTACTATTGCATGCCTGACCCTGGTGTTGAAATGCCCGAGCAGCGTTCAGACCAACTTTTTTCAACCTTCACAGTAAAATAGTTATCTTATTTCATCCAAATCGGTACATTTTGTCGCATTAAGTGCCTCGATTCATCACTTAAGGGCACTCTACGCCGTGACTTGCCGAAGACAGGGTTTTAAAGTCTAGGAGGCTAACCACGAGTACTCTCGATATGCACACGACTGCCCAGCACCTGCCAATACTCAGTGATGAGGGTCTAATGCCAGCTCATGCGGTTGTGGCCGTTAATGAGTTCGGCGATACAGTCGATGCTCATATTCCCGGTGAGTTGCCACTGACTATTCGGGTAGATGGTATGGAAGTGGTGACCCTCATGACGCTAGGTACTCAACCAGAAGCGCTCACACTGGGATATATCCGTAATCAAAAATTGATTGAGGACATTGAACTGATCAAGTCAGTGATCGTGGACTGGGATCGCGAACTGGTTGATGTCACGACCCACGCAGGCACCGGCATCGCAGACTGGCAAGAGAAAATGAAGCGACGCATAGTCACCAGTGGTTGTGGTCAGGGAACCATATTCAGTTGCACAGTAGACAAGCTCTATGAAGTGACGCTGTCCACACCTGCTTTAAAACAATCCGAGATCTATGATTTGATCAAGAATGTCGGTCAACTTAACGATGTGTACCGTGTATCTGGAGCTGTGCACGGGTGCGGGCTTTGCACGGCCACCGAATCACTCATGCACATTGAAGACGTAGGCAGACACAATGCAGCTGACGCCATTGCCGGGCGCATGTGGCTGGAAGGCATTGAGGGCAACAACAAGATCTTTTACACCACGGGCAGACTGACCTCTGAGATCGTCATGAAGACAGCCTTCATGGGTATCCCGACATTGTTGTCCCGCTCTGGCGTCACTCAAATGGGTCTGGAGCTGGCGAGAGAAATTAACATGACAATTATTGCACGAGCAAAGGGTCGACATTTCTTGATTTACAACGGACACGAACATATGACGTTCGACGCCGTACCGCCTGAGCGCCGGATACCGCCACCCACCAAAGGTATGCGTGATCTCGCGTAGCAACGGCCATGTCGACACCAGTGGATAACAACTTGAAGCCACGAGAGATCGGGCTGCCACCGACCGACAAGACCAACTCAGCCTTTCTGACGGTGCCGCAACTGGCAGAACTGCTACACGTCAATGAAAAGAAAATTTACCAGTTAGCGGGCGTTGGCGAAATTCCGGGTACCAAGGTAACCGGAAAATGGATATTCCCTCGTCAGCTTATTGAAGACTGGTTGCTGGAAAACAGCCACGGAGGCGTCATGCATGATCGTCTTCTCATTGCTGGCAGTGATGATCGATTAATCCACCAGCTTTGTAGTCATACCGCCATTGAATGGCAGCAACATGCTCTTCTCAGTTACAGCCCTGCCGGCACTCGCCATGGCCTGCGTATGCTGGACACCGGACGAATCGATGCTTGCTTCATCAACTGGGGTGCCAGCGAGGACAGCGCGCGCAGGCATCTGGGCCTGCTGCGTTGCTACCGCAACCATAACAGCTGGGTCATCGTAAGATGCCTACAGCGCAGTCAGGGGCTATTGCTGAACAGCAAATTGTGCGACTCAATGGAGCAACATGCATCGATAGGCGTATCTGAACTCATCAAAGATCAGACGCTTCGATGGGCCATGCGCCAGCGCGACTCTGGTGCTGAGCGTCTGTTAGAGGATCTGTGTTCCGCAGAAGGTCTGAGCACCAGTAACCTATGTGTTTCAACTCAATCCAATAGTGAACTTAGTGCCGCCGCTGCAGTCAATTCCGGTCTCGCTGATCTTTGTTGCGGTCTGAAAAGCACGGCTAGTGATTTCGACTTGGCGTTCGTACCAGTAGCTCAGGTCTCACTGGATCTGGTCATGAATCGCAAAACCTATTTCAGGACGCTGGTGCAGGACTTTATCGCCCGGCTACAGAGTGTTGATACGCATGGCATGGCCAGCAACCTGGGCGGTTACGACTTATCACCCAGTGTGCAATTGCTGACTATCAATTGAAAAGCTTAACCGGCTTACTCCATAGGTAAATGGCGCTGCATAAAGGCCAGTTGAGGCAATTTCGTCATTCCCGCGAAGGCTAAGAATCCATGTAAATATGAGGATGGATCTCCGCCTCTGTGGGGATGACAAGTCTCCGCGTAGATGGCGGGCCTAAACTGGGATGACAGGGCTAAACGGGGATGATGATCTTAAAGCAGTTGCATTCCTCTATAGCCTGCAAATTCACGCGCTGAATCTTCCCGGCAGAATCACTTCAAAAGCGCTGCCTGTGCCTGTTTCAGAGCGCACCGCGATGTCCCCCCCGAAACGACGCACGATGCCATAACTGACAGACAAACCGAGCCCGGTACCGCGGGTTTTTCCGCGAGTAAAAAATGGGTCAAACACTCTGGGCAAGTCTACTGATTCTATCCCACACCCTGAATCACGAATCAGGATACTGACCTTGTCGGCCGTGACATCACGAGTTTCCACGTGTATTTCGCCACCGCCATTGAGTGCCTGAATTGCATTACTGAAAAGATTGACCAGAACTTGCTGCAATTCCTGCCGATCTATCAGCGCGCTCAGACTTGCCTTATGGGTTTGTATTACCTGAATATGCTGCCCTTCCAGCTCATGAACCAACACGGCAAGCGTATCTTTCACCATGTCGGTGAGCGAGACTGGCAAAGCAGATTGCTGCAAGGGTGGTTGCGGACTCAACTCTTCAAGCGGCGATTCAGAGCGTGAATACTGCAGCAGGCGATCCGTTATGGAGCGAATGCGGTATACCTGTTCCATAATCAAGTCGATTTCGGTTTGTACTGTCTCACACCCCTCTCCCAGATCAGCGACCAGTACATCCATGTTGCCGAGAATTACAGCGGTAGGGTTATTGATTTCATGTGCAACACCTGCAGTTAGCTCCCCTAATGCAGCCAGCTTTTCTGCGTTGGCCAGCTGCTGACGTGTTTGTTGCAGTAAATCGATTGAGGCCTGCAGTCGCTGATTCTGAGTCGAAAGCTCCGCTGTACGATGTCGCACCTTGTCTTCAAGCATGGCAGCATCCCTTTCTATACGTACCCGATGTGACTCCAGCGTATCCAGCATTGCGTCGAATTGAGAGGCCAGTTCATCAATCTCGCTACCGGTCTGGATCAGCCCTATTCGGCGATGTTCGCCGGCAGCGGTTGCCCTAACGACAGAGGCCATGGTTTCAATGGGTCTAAAGATGGCTCGAGCACCTGCAATCGCAGCCAGTGCGGCTAACAAGCTACCGGCAATAACCAGTGCGGAAAGCACCGAGATGGCTGCGATCAGTTCTCGCCGGAACGGTGCTTCCAGGTAACCTGCGTATAACATGCCAACACGCTGACCCATCACATCCAAAATAGGTTCGTAGGCTGATATGTACCAGTCGTTGACAACGAACGCACGATTTATCCAGCGTTCTCCACGCACAAGAACGGCATTGTGTACTTGCTCAGACACTCGTGTACCCAGTGCACGGGTCTCATCGTTTGCCGGAACATTAGTACTTATTCTGACATCATCCAGAAACACCGTCACAGTGCCTCGACTTCCAGGTGCCAGACTTCCAGGCCCATAGACGAGATCACGTATCTCATCAACGAAAGCAAAATTTCGATTGAGTAGAACACCACCTTCCAGAATCAGACGGAACTCTCCACGTTTATTGTTAACCAAGTGCAATGTACGGATAACCATGGCCCGATCTTCTTCCACACGATTCGTGGGAACGGCCCTGGGAGTCGGAACCAGCGGTAATGACACCTGCGCCGGATCAAGGCCCGGAATTGTGCGCCAGTCTGAAGATTCATAAAGTTCAATTCCCGCTATACCGTCCGTGGCACTCGGTCTGCTTAGACCATCCAGTACGGCCTCCGTTAGCGCTCCTTGGCGTAAACTCGCATATTGCCAGTCGCTGGCTGTCAATACCTGACTGCCGTCTTCGGACCATGCACGCAGGAAATCAAAGCCACCCGCAATTCTCTGTGTCTCCAGAAAATTGAACAGGGGTTTCTCACCACTCTGCGCCAGTATGGTAGCCAGCGAAGCACTGGTTGCCAAAGATGCCAGCTCACGACGCGCATGTTCCTGAATAGACCTAAAACTCTCACCAGCAACTTGCAGATCTGCATTTACCTTGGCAAACAATTGCTCATATGTGTAATCACTAGACCATTTGGCGGCTAACAGAATGACCGTTCCACTGAGCAATAACAAAGGTACCAATACAAGAACGAGCAACCTATAGCGCAGAGTTGCAAAGAGCTGCAACATGGCAAGCCTTCGAGCTGGCAATTGTGGAAGCAAGAGAGCCAGCCTACTGAATTGGCTCGGCGCTATGCCATAGCGCTTGTTTGCGCTCCAGCGTTTTGCGTGAAACGCCCAACAGCCGCGCAGCAGCCGATTTATTGTTTCCTACAGACTCAATGACTGCTTCTATATGCGCTCGCTCAACCCGTTCCATAGTCCAGTCCAACGGATAACCTTGCCCGATAACAAGGTGATTGTCCTTGCTATTGCGCAGCGAATCGCTTGGCAATTCACCCAACATCAACGTACGTTCTACCAGATTTCTGAGTTCTCGAACGTTTCCAGGCCAGTGATAGGCACTCAATTGCTGCCAATCTGTATGCAGCAGCTGCACGGGCGCCAACCGCAACTCTGAAGCGAACTGTTCCATGAAATGCTGTACGAGCAGTTCGATGTCCCGACCTCGCTCGCGCAATGGCGGCACTGGCAGTGGAACCGCATTAAATCGGTACGAAAGATCAGCTCCGATAGTCAGCGCAGCGTCTGGCAGATCTGAATCGAGGGTGACCGCTGCGATGACGCGTACGTCGACAGTAAATTCGCGAGAACTACCTACTGGCCGAACCGACCCCTGCTCCAACACACGAAGCATTTTTACCTGCACCGCTTCGGGTAGTCGCGCAATTTCATCAAGAAACAACGTGCCTTTATCAGCATGTGCAATCAATCCATCTTGTGTCTGCTCTGCACCGGGGAACGCACCCTTTATATAGCCAAATAGTGTCCGATCTATATCTTCATTGTTCAGTGTCGCGCAGTTCAAGGAGATAAATGCACCACCACGTCGACTGAGCTTGTGAATAACGCGGGCCACCAAGGCTTTCCCGACACCTGTTTCACCCTGAATCAACACCGTTGAGCGAGTCGACGCAACGCGCTGCACCAGCGAGAACATTTCGCGCATGGCATTACTATCGCCAACGACTCCATCGTCTTCTTGCAGGTGTTCCATCTGCATGCGAAGCAGTGAATTTTCACGCAATATCTGTCGCCGCATCAATGTGCGTTGAAGAGACAGGAATATCTGCTCAGTACGAAACGGCTTCATGATGAAATCATCTGCACCGTTGCGCAGTGCTGTCACTGCCATGTCAAGATCAGCAAATGCAGTCATGTAAATCACGGGGGTACGCACACCTCGATCTCGCAGCTTTCCCATCCACTCCAGTCCCGAGAGACCCGGCAGACGAATGTCCACCAGCAACAGATCAAACTGATATCTCAAACGAAGTGCCTCCGCCTCCTCTGCACTACCCGCTACGTCCAGCAATGCACAGCGGTTTTCCAGCGCTCGATTGAGAAAGTTACGCATCCCCGGCTCATCATCTACGACAAGTATTGCTGCAGAGCGTAGCAATCGATCAAATTCCAGCTCGGCATTGCTGTCACTTTCCTGAATACCAAGGGATGAAATTCTCATGGTTTATCACCTGTTATTTTCTCAGAGAACATGCTGGACTGACTCAGTGGTTCACGGTGAATTGCAGCCAGCCCGATCAAGTACAAACTGTACTCTTTCCTGTACAGAGGTCTTGGGCAGCACCACTATTGAATACCCGGCTTTTGTGCTGGTTGCAACCAGCCGGTCATATTCAGCCACGGAATCCTTAAATGTATGCTGTCTCTCTGTATCGTTTTTAAAATGTTCCGGCCACGGCTCAGCCATGAAAACTGTGCTGGCATAACGATACTCCTCCAGCAATTGCAGATACGTGCCTGCCAGCTCAGGCTGTGCATAAACCAGTGCTGAAACTGCATCGATTAACGAGCGATCAAAGAAAACCGTCTCTCCTGAGCGTTCAGCGGCAGCATGTCGTTGTAGTGATAACTCAAGACACTGACGGGCGAACAGCACCGGGTTCTTCCAGGGCAACGCATCCCCCTGATGATTCAGCGCTCTACGCACAATCTCGCGCCCCGGTTCTTCGCAGACATTACTCCCTCGTGATGCGAGGGCATTGACCAGAGTTGTCTTGCCAGCTCCTGAACAGCCCGATATCACATATAGCATGGTGGTTATACGATTTCTTCCATCCACCTATGCACCTTAAAAGCCCTGGTGCTCTCATCAATCCCAACATCAGATAATGCAATGGTGCAAGCGTCAGCGATCGTATCCTTCAGCGTGACGTTTTGAGCCAGACCCGGTGGCAAATAGCGAGCAGCGATCGATGCTTTGCCTGTCCCTATCAAGCCGACACGAATGATATTTTCGTTTTCGGCCCGCTCTTGCAGTATCGAATACAGGTTCATAAGCGTTTTACCTTGCGAATAGAACTGATAGCCGCCTGATTGCAATGGCAGGGCGTTGCCAAGATCCTATCATCTGATCGCAAGGTAATGAAATTGATCGGTGCCAATTTCACCAGAACAAAGTCGCCTACTAGGAGCCTGTCCGAGAATAACGATCGAGGCGAGAGTGTGAGATTTTGAGTCAGATTTTCGTGTCAATTGAGGTGAATAGTTGTTCTATTCGCCGAAATTTACGCGGAAATATGGCCAAAAGATCGCGCTGTCGGCCGATCAGATTATTCTCGGACAGGCTCCTAGCTGGTTGCCAACAAATATTGCACAAGCAACCAGATAACCAGCAGAAACAAGGCGGTTCCTACCAGCCCACCGATGATGAAATGTATCGGCTTGCCTTGAGTGAAATCGCGCTCACGATTTTTGCGTGACTGCACACCGATCATGGCGGCCCCCACACTTTGCACTACATTCCAGAAACCGGTCCCCTGTCGCTCTTCGGGCAAAGGGTCTTTATTCGAGTGTTTATCGTTCAATTTTTTACTCATCACCGAATGGCGCTGCACAAAAGCCAACTTCGTCATTCCCGCGCAGGCGGGAATCCATGCTAACGCTAAGATGGATTCCCACCTGCGTCGAGGTGACGCGTGGTGGCAGTGTCCGGGCGGGGCGCTAGAACCTGATACCTGCCTTGGCAGAGTAGGTTCTCACATCGCCCGTCATGTCTGCCTCGAGGGTTAACGCAAATCCGAGACTGATGGTTACGCCTGCGAAAAGCTTGTCTTGCTCAATCGTCTCTGCAGACAGATTGGTCAATTCCGCCGCAGGATCAGTTTTCGTCCGAACTATGCCTGCACCCACGTAGGGTGTCAGCATAACAAAGCCCTTGGATGCAGTGATTTCCAGAGCTGCACTGTTCACGTCCAGATCGGATAGTCCCTGCATCATGGCGTAGCTACCACGAACCGATACCGCCGGGGTAGCCACACCACCACCGAAAATCGCGTATCTGACTTCACCGGCCAGGACTGTAATATCGGTTTCAGGTATAGCAGCCAACGTAGCGCCCAGATCAAAGCCGAACGGCAAACCTTTGTTCACATGGACTCTGGGGATAATCATCTCGCTTAAGCCGAAGTCCCCGTCGCTGGCTGCATCAAACACAGCATCGTCTTCTATTTCTGTTGACGACAATTCGATGCCCACATCGAAGCCGATAAGACCCAATGATTCAGCGGGGCCCATGCCCTTGTAGTGTGTGGCAGCAGCAAGATTCTCTGACAACGCTATGAATTGTTCCTGACTTAACGCATCAAGAGAGCCCAGCGGCTCTGCATGAATTTGCGTTGACACACAGGCGCTGGCTACCAGAGTCAGTGCCAGCAATCTCGTTCTATTGACTTGTCCCGTCATCGAAAATTCTCCACGTATCACTAAGGGCTGTCTTCAGCCGATGCTAGTTCCAGCGCTTCCATATCGAACAACAATTGCTCCTCAATCGCTTCAACATGCTGGCGAGCTGTTACTTCCTCACGCATTAAGTCAGCCAACTCTGCCTTTTTACCGTCCGTGTACATATTGTCTACACCCAGCTTCACCCGTAGATCGGACAGGTTAGCCAGTGCTTTTTCCAGCGCTTTTTCCTGTTGCGCAACTGCGCGAGTCAGCGGTGCCAATCTAGCTCGACGCTCCGCATTGTTCCGCTTTTGCTGCTTTTTGTCTAATACAGGAGTGTAGGCATTGCTCACGCCGCCTGCATTGCCCGAAAAGCCTGATTCTGCTGACTTGTCCGGGGCTCCTGACATTCCACTGTTGCTTGCATCAGAAACTTGACGCCGCGAGGCAAGCCACTTTGCATAACCGTCCAGATCATCGTCGAAAGGCTGCAGAGCGCCATCAGCCACCAGCAACAATGAATCCACCACTGATCGCAGCATGGTGCGATCATGCGAAATCACCAGCAATGCACCTTCAAAAGAGACCAATGCATCCGCCAACGCCTGACGCATCGTAATGTCTAGATGGTTAGTTGGCTCGTCGAGCAACAGCAGATTAGGACGGGCCTGAACAATGAGTGACAAGGCCAGCCTGGCACGCTCGCCACCTGACATCGTACCCGCAGACTGTAACGCCTGATCGCCCTGAAAACCAAACGTACCCAGAAAGTTTCTCGCCTGCGATTCGCTGAGTGTCTTGTCGTGACTGAGTAACGCCTGCAACGGTGAGTGATCCGATCGCAACTGATCAACCTGATGCTGCGCAAAATACCCGATCGACAACTTCTGAGCAGGCACCCTCGTACCCGTCATGGGAACGAGACTACCGACAAGCGCCTTGACCAGCGTTGATTTACCAGCTCCGTTAACGCCAAGCAATCCGATTCGGTCTCCACTCTGTACCGTTAAATTAATATTGTCGAGTACCGTGGTGTTTCCATAGCCCAGCGTGCACTTCTGCAGTACGACCAACGGACTAGGCATGGCCAGCGGCGGCTGAAAGCCAAATCGAAACGGTGTTTCGATACGCACCGCCTGCGTCTCTTCCATCCGTTCAAGCATCTTGAGTCGGCTCTGTGCCTGTCGAGCTTTGGTCGCCTTGGCGCGGAAACGGTCAACAAAGCTTTGCAACTCCTTGCGACGAGCCTGCGCTTTTTCGTGGGCGGCCTGCTGAGTACCCAGTCGTGCTGCACGCCAGCGTTCAAACGCGCTGTAGTTACCCGTCACCAGTGCCGCGGATTCGTTTTCGATATGCATCGTCATGTTGGTAACCGCATCAAGAAATTCTCTGTCATGCGATATCAGTATCAGGGTGCCCTCTCGTTGTCGCAACCACAACTCAAGCCACAGAACTGCATCCAGATCCAGATGATTCGTGGGCTCATCGAGCAACAGCAACTCGTTAGGGCTCATCAACGCCTGAGCCAGATTCAGACGCATGCGCCAACCACCCGAAAAACGTGATACCGGCCAGTCATGTTGTTCGCTGGAAAAACCAAGCCCGTTCAATAGCGCACCGGCACGCGATTGCACGGTGTAACCTCCGGCCTGATCCAGATCAGCTAATAGCATGGCGAGACGTTCACCGTTATTTTCAGGGCAAGTGTCTATGGCATTCTGCAGCTCACGCAGTGGTTGATCACCATCCACAACGTAGTCCAGCGCCGAACGTTCTGATGAACGAGTCTCCTGTGCAACATGAGTGATGCCAACTTGTTGCTGAAGAGAAATGTTGCCGGAGTCAGGTTCAAGTGATCCCTGAATCATGGCAAACAGGCTCGATTTGCCACAGCCATTGGCTCCGGTCAAACCGATTTTCTGACCCGCATGAACGACACAACTGACGTCTGCGAATAATATCTTGCCGTCACGTCTGCACGCGACATCGTTGAAACTGAGCATGGGGGCAATGTTACGCTGTACTGCCTCCGAAGCGGTTAATAACTGTTCTGCTATCATCGCCAGACGTCATGTCCATAACGTCTGGGGAAAGAACTGTGAGCAGTAAGACTATCCGTATTATCTCCGTTTTTATGTTTGTTCTGCTGATCAGCGGATGCGGCATCAACAACATTCCAACGTTTGATGAAGCCGTCAACGGGCGCTGGAGTGACGTTCAGAACCAGTACAAACGACGCGCCGATCTCATACCCAACCTTGTCAATACCGTAGAAGGTTTTGCTGACCAGGAGCGTGACGTACTCACAGAGGTGACCGAAGCCAGAACACGCGTCTCGCAGATGAATATCTCACCGGAGATGCTCACAGATCCGGCCGCATTCGAACAATTCCAGCAAAATCAGGGAGCACTGACATCGGCATTGCAGCGCTTGATGGTTGTGGTTGAGGCGTACCCCGATCTGAAGTCCAACGAGAATTTTCTGGCGCTGCAACAACAACTCGAAGGTACGGAAAACCGGATTAGCGTTGCCCGTCGTGATTACATCCAGGCTGTGCAAACCTACAACACAGAACTTCGTACCATTCCCGGTCGCTGGTGGAAGCGCTTCATGTACCCGGAAAACGAACCCAAGGAGAACTTCACCGTCAGCGCCGAAGATGCTGTCAACCCTACGGTAAATTTCAATAATTGATAGTGGACTGTTCTCTTCAGATTCATCGCTATCATGACTGATACGACTGCTCGGTTTTCAGGATCATTTCGTCGGATGGTCAAGGCGCTCTTGTGCGCTGCTGCGCTGGCGTGCCTGCTGCTAACCTCCCTTTACACTCAGGCACAAGAGCAACAATTTCCAGCACTGACAGGTCGAGTAGTCGATCTGGCAGGCATTCTGACCCCTGCTGTCGAGGCATCTCTTAGCGAGTCACTTGCGGCACATGAGAGCACCACCAGCAACCAGATCGTGGTAGCCACCCTACCCACTCTGGAGGGCTACGATATTGCAGACTACGCAAACCGTTTGGGCAGATTCTGGCAACTGGGTACCCTTGAGGAGGACAACGGAGTATTACTGCTGGTCGCTCCAAATGATCGCAAAGTCCGGATCGAGGTCGGGTATGGACTAGAGGGAACTCTGCCCGATGCGTTGGCCAGTATCATCGTGCAACGCGAAATCCTGCCCGCGTTCCGTGGCGGCAACTATTCGCAAGGTATTGAGCAGGGTGTGCGCGCTGTACTGGACGCCGTTGAAGGTGAATACACAGCATCTGCTAATGGTACGGGCACAGGTAACACCGATCAGATATCCACCCAGGTCGGCAATTTTCTACCTTTGATTTTCATTGCCATGATTGCGGTCACCGAGATACTCAGACGCACCGGCAGGCGCAAGGCAGCCAACGGAGCATTCCCGGCAGGTTTTGGTGGCTTGTTTGGCACACTGATTACCGGCAACCTGTTAATCGGATTGATTATCGCGATTATCTTGTTTCTGTTCATCTACTTTAAGGGCTCCAGTAATGGTCCCGGTGGAACACCAGGCAGGCGTGGTCGTGGCGGCTATATAGGCGGTGGCGGCCTGGGTGGCGGTTTTGGTGGTGGAGGTGGATTCAGCGGCGGCGGCGGAAGCTTCGGCGGTGGCGGCGCTTCGGGGAGTTGGTAGCATGGCATTTCTGAGCGAATCCGAAAAAACAGCGCTAGCGGCGAAGATCAATCACGCCGAGTCACAAACACGGGCAGAGATCGTTACGGTCATCGCTCGACAAAGTGACGGCTACCGATACATTCCGACGTTATGGGCGGCGCTGATAGCCCTCAGCGTACCGGGTATCTATCATGTCTGGATAGCTGTCACAACAGGGGGCTGGACATCAGCGGAGCACACTATCTACGCCGACGCATGGCTCTACCCGATCCAGGTACTGGTATTTTTAGGTCTGGGCATGATTTTCCAATTGACCCGCGCACGTCTGTGGCTGGTACCGGCTGTCGTTAAACAGCAGCGCGCCAGTCGTCATGCACGTGAGCATTTCTTTCTGCAAAAGCTGCACGAAACCGAAGGACGCACCGGCATTCTGATCTTCGTCTCCGTAGCAGAACACTATGTGGAGATCATCGTGGACTCAGCCATTGCTGAGGTGGTCGACAACAAAATCTGGGATCAGACTGTGCAGGAATTCATTGAGCACGTTCGTCATGGTGATATTGCCACAGGTTTCGAAGCAACCCTTGAGCAATGTCGCAAGATCACGTGGAAGCATTTCCCCGCTCCACACGGACGCCCCGACGAATTACCCAACCACCTCATCGAGGTATAGCTCTTCAGCCTACCCCGTGCTGTTCTGCAGGCACATCGCGCACTTCACTGGCCAGAAAAAAGGTCATGAAGGCTACGGGTGCCAGTGTCAGCAAGGCGATACGCAAACCAAATGCCTCTGACAGAAATCCGATAATCGGAGGGGCTATCAGAAAAGCGCTGAACGAGATCATGTTCAGCGCCGCCACATTATCGGCAGAACTTCTGCCCGGACGATTGGCTGCTGCGGTAACTGCAAGTGGAAACACGATGGCCACACCCGCTCCAGACAACGCCGCAGCCACGAAAGCCCAAGGCGTGGAAGGTGCCAACGCAAACAGTGCAATACCCAGAGTTGCCGCAACGCCTGAAACCCTGACGATGACCAGATCGCCATAGCGGTTAGCCAGTGTGTCACCGAACATGCGCACCCCAGCCATGACAATGGAGAACGAAGAATACATGATGGCTATCAGCCAGGGGCCGGCAGCCATGATGTCGCGCATGAATACCGCAGACCAGTCAATGAATGCGCCCTCTACCATCATGATGCCTAACGGCATGATGCACAGCAGCAAGATCGCACGCTCAGGCAGTCGAATCAGTTTAGAGGCCGCTTCGGGCGCACTCACCGGCTCCGGATCGTGACTGATCCCTTCAGGCAATACAGTAGAGGGTGCACTCGTCAAGACCGGTAATGCCGAGGCCGCCACAAATCCGCATACGGCAATCAGCGGCATCATGATCATGAAGTGGGTTTGGGTCGATAGACCCCAATGCGCCAGCGCACCACCCGTCAGCGCACCAATCATGGTGCCCAGGCTCCAGAAGCCATGACATCGGGACATTAACCGCTTACCAGAAGCCTTTTCAATTCTTGCCGCTTCGGTATTCATGGCCGTCTCGATCATGCCGACGGCTACGCCACTGATAATCAGCGCTATGGACAATTGAAAGAAAGTTTGCGCCAATGCAGGCCCGATGAACAACATTGCCCAAACAGGCATGAACACACGGCAGGCAGATCGTAGCCCAGTGGATTCAATGATTTTTCCGGCGACTGCAAAACCGATCAAGGTGCCTAACGGCATACTGAGCAATGCCAGCCCGAGGGCTGCGTCTGACAATGCCAGAGCCGTCTTGATGTCGGGAATACGTGGAATCCACTGCCCTATGACAGAGGATTCGAAAAAGAACACACCGAAGATGGCGAGTGTTGTCTTACGTGAATGCATGGTGCTGATTTCAAAGCCAGTCTAGCGTCAGCGCGCAGCATACAGTGCCTGACCCGGAAGCGCGGGTGCAGGCCTGATAGTCTGTAGCCTTAGCCAGACTTGTTCATCTTTACGACCTTGTCAGATTCACGGGCGTTCAGTGAATCCAGAAATTCTCGAAAATCCTCACCTACTTCCTCGTGTTCCAGAGCAAACTCCACCTGCGCTTTCAGATAACCGAGCTTGCTACCGCAATCGAATCGACGTCCCTTAAAGTTGTAAGCCAGTACTCGTTGTTCCTTTAGCAGCTCTGCGATGGCATCAGTCAACTGGATCTCATTGCCCGCACCGCGCTGGGTTTTCTCTAATAAATTAAAAATGGCCGGCGTGAGTATGTAACGACCTACTACAGCCACATTACTGGGAGCATCCTCAGCAGAAGGTTTTTCGACGATTCCAGAAACCTCCATGAGATCGGGCTTCAACGCCACACCATCCACCACTCCGTAGGAGCTGATATCTTCCATAGGTACTTGCTGTGTACCCAGAATGGAGCAATGCTGAAAGTTGAACAGATCAACCATCTGACTCAGGCAGGGCTTTTCATTAAAGTTGATCAGATCATCGGCCAGAATGACGGCAAACGGCTCATCGTTAACCACTGGGCGTGCACATAACACGGCGTGTCCCAGACCCAGCGCTTCAGATTGCCTGATGAACACACAATTGACATGCTTGGGCAGGATGCTGCGCAGCACCTCGAGCATTTTGGTCTTCTGCTTGGCTTCCAGCTCTCTTTCCAGCTCATACGCCGTATCGAAATGATCCTCAATGGAGCGCTTGTTACGACCTGTTACGAAGATCAGCGTGTCGATGCCAGCAGCAACGGCTTCTTCAGCCGCATACTGAATCAAGGGCTTGTCTACAACAGGCAGCATTTCCTTCGGATTTGCCTTGGTAGCGGGTAAAAATCGTGTTCCCATACCTGCGACCGGGAAAACTGCCTTCTTGATAGCCTTCATAGATTTGCCTGTCTTTATCGAGTGTGCAGCAACCTCGGTTGCTGCGGTATTATCGCTGTTTAATCAACAGCACAAGGTATAGCTCACTGTACGAACTAAAACGTCGTGACAATAATTAACCTGTGCTACTTTACTAATATTGCAACTGTCAAGCCAACACCGAGAACTGCTTATGACCTTCGTGGTTACCGAAAACTGCATCAAGTGTAAATACACCGACTGTGTCGAAGTGTGTCCTGTGGACTGCTTTCACGAAGGTCCAAATTACCTGGTGATAGACCCTGAGGAGTGTATCGACTGCTCCCTATGTGAACCTGAATGCCCAATTAACGCTATTGTGGCCGAAGAGGACATGAAGCCCGAGGACGAACCATTTCTGCAGCTGAATGCTGACTTGTCTCTCATCTGGCCTGTTATCACCGTTCAGAAGGACCCACCTGCTGATGCCAAGGAATGGGAAGACAAACCCGATAAACTCCAATATCTGGAGAAATAACACCGAGGCTCCCCAAGCTGAGCTCAATATAGTCTAAAGCGTGAACGCCGATTCATACGTTGCATAAAAGTTATACTTTGTTGACGTACGCGCGGCGTCCTCGTATCGAGGTCAGAAGCTCGTAGTTAATCGTCCCTGCCGACTTTGCCAATTCGTCTATCGAGGCCGATGCACCCCAAAACTCCGCCAGATCGCCAAGACGGGCGTCTGGCACAGTACGCAGGTCGATGGCTATAGAATCCATGGATACGCGTCCGATGACAGGGCAACGCTTGCCAGCTACGGTAACGCAGGCACTGTTGTCAAGGACGCGCGGCAAACCGTCTCGATACCCCAAGGCGACATAACCTACAGGCATGTCGACGGGACACTGCCATGATTGCGCATAACCGATACCCGAGCCCGACTTCATCTGTTTTATCGAGATGACAGGGGCTGTTACCGTCATGGCTGGCGTCAGAGACGCACCCGCCGGTAACGCACGATCCAGTGGATTACAGCCGTAGAGCATGATGCCAGGCCGGGCCCAATCGGCGCGAGTTTCCGGCCACGCGAGCACTGCAGCCGAATTGGCCATGCTGCGAACCATGTTCGGCGGTGACTTGATCGACTCAAAGCAGGCACGCTGCTTGTCGGTAAAAGGATTGTCTGGCTCATCAGCGCAGGCAAAGTGCGTCATCAATCCCATCCATTTGATTCCTTGACCTGAATCAAGGATCGTTTGCGCCTCAGCAGGCTGAACGCCCAGGCGCCCCATACCGGTATCCACTTTCAGCCATGCATTGAGCTGACTGTGTTCGGGACATCGCCGAAACCATTCATATTGTTCGAGATCGTGCACAACGGGCCACAAGTCATAGCGCAGCATGGCAGCGCAGGCATCCTGCGTCTGAGGTCCTTGTAGCACGAGCACAGGTTGCTCGATACCGGAAAGACGTAGCTCCAGTGCCTCATCCAGTGTCACTACGGCGAAACCGTCTGCTATCCCCTCCCGGGGTTCGCGTGTTGCGACGCTTGGCTCCGAATATTGCCTGCTGGATGCTCGTGGAGAAAGCGCATGTGCTACCGCCACGGCACCGTGACCATAGGCATCAGCCTTGATCGTGGCAAATTGCCGGGATCCTGAACTTAGCTGTCTGGCAATGGCCAGATTGCTTCGCAGAGCTGCAAGGTTGATCGTTATCGATACTGAGCGATGATTATCTTTCTTCTCATCATGCCCTAGCTCTGTCGCACCTCTGTAGCTATCCACCATCAAGAAAACTCCCCGGTCATTACTTCCGGAGAATAGTTCTCAAACCGCGTGTACTGTCCCAGGAACGTAAGATTTACCGCCCCGATGGGTCCATTACGCTGTTTTCGGATCAGTATTTCAGCACGCCCCTTACTGGCTTCGTCTTCGGGGTTATAAACCTCATCACGATAGATGAACATGATCACGTCTGCATCCTGCTCAATCGCACCAGACTCACGCAGATCAGACATGACTGGTCGCTTGTCCGGCCGTTGCTCCAGACTACGGTTTAACTGAGAGAGCGCGATGATAGGTACATTCAACTCTTTGGCCAGTGCTTTGAGCGAGCGGGAAATCTCTGAAATTTCTGTTGCCCGGTTCTCTCGGCTGTCGGATACCTGCATCAATTGCAGGTAGTCGATAACGATGAGACTCAAACCATGTTCTCTGGCGAGTCGTCTTGATCGTGCACGCAAATCAGTTGGCGTCAGAGCAGGAGAATCATCGATATAAACGTTACGTTTCTGGTTCAACAAGGTAATGGCGGACGTGATACGCGGCCAGTCCTGTTCGGCGAGGCGCCCCGT
>ENA-ORXT01001694-ORXT01001694.1-marine-metagenome-genome-assembly--contig:-NODE-1694-length-28506-cov-8.687010_pt1 | contig 28506 bp, 17 predicted proteins | sample MGYA00237868_ERZ511482 | MGnify/ENA metagenome assembly ERZ511482 | reverse complement strand
CCTACCATCGTGATGTTATCATTTCGTACCTGCACTCCAGGTGTGACTCTTAATACTTCTAAAGCGTCACCTTCAGATGCTTTAGATGAGTTTTCGACATTAAAAACAAGCCGGTCAGTTTCACGTTTTATTAATTTTCTTTTAGCAGTTACAATGAATTCTTCTAGTTCATAAGAATTTTCAATCAAAATTATACCTAGGTCAATATTTTGTTTTTTTACTTCAATCTCTTTAGAATAGAATTCTTGTCCAAAAGAAGATACATTTAATTTATAAAGGCCTTCTGCTAATGAGAGTTCAAAGCTTCCATCTATCTCTGTCAAAGTTCCTAATTGTTCAACTAAAGATGAACCTGATACAATAATATTGACAAACTCAATAGGTTGTTCTGTAGATTTATCAAGAATCTTTCCTTTAAGTAATACTTGAGCACTAGACACATAAGAAGAAAATACAAGCAGTAAAATTGTCAGTTTATTCATAAATTTAATTTTAGACAAAACTATGCTCGATATCAGCCTGACACCAGAATCCTAATTGAGTGATTTTGATTGTATCATTGAAATATTATCATATATACTTTTAAGTTAAGGAGGCTATCTTCGTATCTATGGAGCTCAAATATTTTAGATTAATAAAGACAATAGCAGAAGAAGGCAGCATCGCTAATTCTAGTGAACGTCTTTTCTTAACTCAATCGGCATTAAGTCATCAACTACGAGGTTTAGAAGAACGATTAGGTTTTAAAGTGTTTCACAGAACCAGAAATAAATGGGAATTAACCCAAGAAGGAAGTGAGCTATACAAATTAGCAAACAAACTATTTAGTTTTATTGATGAAGGTTTTAGTGCTATTAAGCACATTAAAGATGGTTCGAAAGGATCAATTAAATTAAGTGTTGAATGTCAATCATTTTTTCATTCCATCCCGTCATTTATCCAAAAAATGGGTGTATTGTATCCGGAAATTGACATAGATGTAACTCTTGGCGCAACGCATCAAACTATTTCACAGGTATTATCTGAGGATATAGATATTGCTATTGTGACCTCCAAACCTAAATCTGATGAACTGGTAAGTATACCTGTTTTCAAAGATGCGATTCTAGCAATTATGCATCACGAGAATCAATTAAATAATATGGACTACCTAAACGCAAGTGATTTTGGAAATGTCCATTTGTTGATCAACTCTTTTCCATTAGAAGGAGTAGCTGTTTATGAACACTTTTTGAAGCCTAATAAAATAAATCCAATCAAAATTTCGGCAATCCCGTTTACTGAAATCACGCTATCAATGATTGAAGCTAATATGGGAATTATGTGCGCACCAAAATGGCAATTAAATCCTTTCAAATTGTCAAAAGAATTAGTTTATAAACGTATCGGAAAAAATGGCCTAAAAAGAACCCATTACTTAGTTGTTAAAAAGCAACAAAGAAATAAAAAATATATCCATGACTTTATTTCCAATTTTGAAGAAGACTATTTTGAAGGATAAATCATTACCCACTTATTATGATATTTGATTTTTCTTAAATCTGACTTTCTATATGATACATTTTTGTAATTCAATTAGTCATTTTAAAAATAACCCTTTGATCCTACCTAAAATCGTTAATTCTTTAATTCTATTCTTTGCAATTGTCATGTCCTGAAATAGTGACAGTTTTAGATATTAGAAAAGTTTGAATTTAAAGAAATGTATTTAGGTTTTCTAGACCACGGTTTGAGTTTTAATTTTCTATACGAAGAACTCTGTTTACCCTTTCCTTGGCGTAAAGCTATTTCAGGACGGGTCTTTATTATTGATTGAGTATAACATAAATGTAACAGCAAGCATTACAACCCCTCCACCCGAAACGGCGAAGCCGGCAAACCTTCCACGTTATAAAGATTAACGTCATCAGGATTATTACCCCAGCCATATCGAAGGCCCTTAGGCTTAGCGATATCAGGATGCCATACTTCAACTTTACCATTTTTGATAGTAGCCTGAGCCCATCTATACTTCCCATCAGCATCACACAAGGCGAATCCACGCAGATAGCCATATCTATCTCTAGCTTCTAAGCCACTGCCGATATGATTCATCGTAAGGATTACTTTCTTGCCATTAAGAGCATGGGATTTGTACGTTGGTCCAGCGTAAACAGGATTTTCTCCATAAGCAATTTTTCTACCAGCGAGTGCAAGCCTCAGCCCTACGTCCTGTTTGTTAGTAGGGTGAATATCTTCTGCTTCTCCTATATCGATGATCACTGCTTCTCCCACATTCTTAAGTGCTAGCGCTGCGGATTGAGATTCTCTGAGTACTGCCCAGTTACTTTCCTTAGGCTCCTCATCAGCAGCCATAAAGTTAGCTAACTGCACATACAAGAATGGGAAGTCACCAAGACCCCATAGTTTTCTCCAATCAGTGATCATGGTTTTAAAGAGGTCACGATAGACATAGGCATCGGCTTCATTGGCATTAGATTCTCCTTGATACCAGAGTGCTCCTTTGATCGGGAAGTCTATGATAGGGTGTATCATTTTGTTGTAGAGATAAGTAGGCGTTTGGTTAGGGCTAAATCCTGTGCTTTCGTGGATTGCCGAAACGCGATATTTCCATTCACCAGTGAGAGATCTTTTTTCATCACCTATTTGGATAAATAATTCTGCTGCTTCTCCATGTATACCACCGCCACCTCCTGTATCTTCTGCTCTGACTGCGATTATATTTTTACCTTCTTTCAGATAAAGAGGGTTGACGTCATAGCTTCTGACGGCATTGTATTGCTGCTCAAGTCCACCGACTTTATTTCCATTCACGAAAGTGATATCAGAATCATCTATCCTGCCCACACCTACCTTGATGTCTTGGAGTAGATCTTGTTTGCTAAGAATCACCGATCTTCTATACCACACCATCCCATCAAATCCATCAAGTCCCTGACCTTCCCATAGCTGAGGTAGCTTGTGGGTCTCCCATTGACTATCGTCAAAGGTGGACGATGCCCAGATCGGATTGCCATCTACCATTCCTTTATCTTCAGTGGATAACGGACCGACGATCTTCTCTAATTTTATTCTGTTTTTTTCGGTACGTTTTTTCGCTTCTTCTACCATTTCTTTGGCAGGGTCTTCTCCGTTTTTACTTAGGACTTCTCTTCTCATCCAGGGCTCTATCCTGCTACCTCCCCATGAGGAGTTTAGTAGCCCTATCGGCACATCATGATGCTCACGTATAGCACGAGCAAAGAAGTATCCTACTGCTGTAAACTCACCCGCAACATCAGGAGAACAACTTGCCCAAGAACCTCCAGCAAGCTTTTCTTTTGGCTCTCCCGCATAGGTCAGCGGTACTTTGAAATGTCTGATGTTAGTGTCTGTCGCGTTCGATATTTCTTCTTCTGCATTCATGCTGTTAGATAATAGCCACTCCATATTTGATTGTCCTGAGCACAACCACACATCACCTATCAAGATATTATTGAAACTAATGGATTCATCTTCTGTAGAGATGGACATATCGTGGGGACCTCCAGCCTGCATCTTAGGTAAGGTGATATGCCAGTTACCATTACTGTTGCTCATTGCCACATGATCATTTCCCATAAAATTCACCGTGATCTTTTCTCCGCCATCAGCCCATCCCCATACTTTTACATATTGATCACGTTGGATTACCATATTATCACTATAGATCTTGGCTACACTCAACTGTGCATCTGCAAAATTGTAAAGTAAGCAAAGGATAAATAGACTGGAAAGTCGTATAATTGAATTCATCATTTTTATAAATTGTTTCGAAAAGTTAAGTTAGTGAAATTCTATTCAAAATATATTCTAACATTAGTCTTGTGTAATCTTCTGTGTATGCAGTTATCAGCACAGCAAACGGAGAATATAGTGCTAGTGACAATAGATGGATTAAGATGGCAGGAGGTATTCGGTGGGATAGACGAAGTCCTGATGGTCGATAAGAATTATAGCAAGGATAGTTTAAGGTTGCAATCAAGTTATTCGGCCGAAACTAAGGAAGAAGCAAGGCAAAAGCTAATGCCTTGGTTATGGAATACCGTAGCAGAGAAAGGACAGATATATGGTAATCGATGGGTTGGGAATAAGATGGACTGTACGAACATTTTCAGATTTTCTTATCCTGGTTACCAAGAGATTCTTACAGGCTTTAGTGATCCCTACGTAGATTCTAATGCTAAGCTATATAACAAGAACCAAACCGTCTTAGAGTGGTTACATCATAAGCCTACATATTTTGGAAAGGTTGCAGCATTCGCATCTTGGGATGTCTTTCCCTACATTATCAATGATAAGCGCAGCGGGATTCCAGTAAGTGTAAATGGAGCCATTTCAAGTGGTAAACCACTGACCCCGAAAGAAAAAATACTTAATAAATTGATAGCAGAGATGCCTCAGCCATTTGGCGGCGTGAGGTGGGATGGATTCACTTTTGAGTTGGCAATGGAGTATGCTAAGAAAAATCATCCAAAGGTATTATACATCGCTTTTGATGAGACGGATGATAACGCACATGCGAGCGCTTATGATAAATATCTAGACAGCGCTTATGCTACAGATAAGTGGTTATCACAATTGTGGAGTTTTATTCAGAATGATCCTGTTTATAAGGATAAGACATCTATGATCATTACTACAGATCATGGTCGTGGGGATGTAGTCAAAACGCAATGGACAAGTCATGGTAAAACAATAAAAGGAGCTAGTGAAATATGGTTAGCTGCCATCGGTCCTGATATAGAGGCAAGAGGAGTCATCACAGATAAAAAACAAAGAACACAAAGTCAGGTTGCAGCTACGATAGCCGCACTACTCGGTTATGAATATACTAATAGTAGATCAGAGGTCGGTGAACCGATAGAACTGATAGTTAACTAATCTTATACCATTATGAAAAAAATAAACTACATACTAATTACATTGATTTGCTTCTGCATTTCTTGTGCTCCCACGAATAGTTTTTCACAAAAAAAATCAGCTAAAGCGTCCGATAAAAAAGCAGAGAAAAAACATCCCCTAGATGAGTTGTCTATCTCTGGGATGAGCTTCCGATGTGTTGGCCCGGCAATCACTTCTGGACGTATATCAGATATCGCTTTTAATCCTAATAATCATTTTGAATATTATGTAGCAGTGTCGAGTGGAGGGGTATGGAAAACGGTGAATAATGGTACTACATTCAAACCAATATTTGATGGTGAGGGATCCTACTCTACAGGATGCGTAACGATAGATCCCAACAATGTTAATACTATCTGGGTAGGCTCAGGAGAAAATAACGGACAAAGAAGTGTAGCCTATGGTGATGGTGTATACAAGTCAACAAACGGAGGAACTAGCTGGACGAATACAGGTCTGAAAACTTCTGAGCATGTTGGCAAGATAATAGTACATCCGGATAATTCTGATAAGGTATATGTAGCAGCTATCGGACCATTATGGAATAGTGGTGGAGAGCGTGGAGTGTATATGACCGAGGATGGCGGGAAGACGTGGACGGAGTCACTAGTCATAGATAAGCATACTGGAGTGTCAGATCTCGTGATGGATCCTAGAGATCCTAATGTTATGTATGCAGCGGCACATCAGCGGAGGAGACATGTGTTTACTTATCTAGGAGGAGGTCCTTCATCAGGCTTGTATAAGACTACTGATGGAGGAGCGACTTGGAACAAAGTAAACAATGGACTGCCTAAGGTCGATCTAGGAAGATTAGGTCTTGCGATCAGCCCTGCCGATCCTGACATCATCTATTGTATCGTCGAAGCGGCAGAAGGCAAAGGAGGGTTTTATCGAAGTATGAATGGCGGAGTGAGTTGGGAGAAGCAAGGGAAATATTCTACTAGTGGAAATTATTATCAAGAGATCATTGCCGATCCTGTAGAGCCTAATACAGTTTATGCCATGGATACTTGGATGAAAGTTTCGAAAGATGGAGGTAAGACTTTTAAGAATTGTGGAGAAGATTATAAACATGTAGATAATCATAGCATGTGGATCAATCCTAAAAATAATAAGCACTGGATCGTAGGTTGTGATGGAGGAATATATGAGACCTGGGATGCTGCTAAAAATTGGGACTTCAAAGCAAATTTGCCTGTCACACAATTCTATAAAGTAGCCGTGGATAATGACGAGCCATTTTATAACATCTATGGTGGGACGCAAGATAATTTTAGTCTAGGTGGTCCATCGAGAACGATCACTAAACATGGGATCACTAATCGGGATTGGTTCATCACGCATGGTGGAGATGGATTCGAGTCTCAGGTGGATCCTGAGAATCCAGATATCGTATATGCTCAATCTCAGTACGGCGTACTGGTAAGATATGATCGCAAGAGTGGCGAGGAAGTAGGTATCCAGCCAAAGGCTAGGAAAGATGAAGATGACTATGTCTGGAATTGGGATGCGCCGCTGGCAGTGAGTCAGCACAAGAGCGGGAGGCTATATTTTTCTGCGAATAAAGTTTTTAGATCTGATGACTATGGTAATAGTTGGGAAGTCTTATCTGGAGATCTGAGTACACAGACAAATCGTAATGAGCTGAAGATAATGGATAAGCTTTGGGGGGTTGACGCTGTTGCGAAAAACAGATCTACTTCTCCATATGGCGCCATCGTTTCCTTCTCAGAATCTCCATTGGACGAGAACTTGTTGGTAGTGGGAACGGATGATGGATTGATACATGTCTCAGAAGATGGTGGTGGTGACTGGAGGAAGGTCTCCAATATCAATGGTGCACCTGACAGAAGTTATGTAAACTCAGTATACACTTCTCAGCATGATGCTAATGTGATATACGCAGCATTTAATCATCATAAGTATGGCGACTTCAAACCCTACCTTTTTAGAAGTAGTGATAAGGGTGCGACTTGGAAAAAGATCAGTAGCAACCTGCCAGAAAGAGGGTCGGTGTATGCCATCGAGCAAGATCATGCGGATAAAGACTTGTTGTTTGTCGGCACTGAGTTTGGAGTATTTTTCACTACGAATGGAGGTTTGCATTGGAAGCAGATGAAGAGTGGTTTGCCGACGATAGCTGTAAGGGATATCGCCATTCAGAAAAGAGAAAATGATCTAGTGCTAGGGACTTTCGGTAGAGGGTTTTATGTGATGGATGATTACTCTGCGCTCAGAGGTATAGATGCTGCTGGTAAAATTGCCAAAGCTCAGATACTGCCGATTAGAGATGCACTGATGTATGAGCAAAGTGCGCCACTTGGTTTGCCAGGTAGATCATTTCAAGGAGATAGTTATTACTCTGCTGAGAATCTTGATCCAGTAGCATTGATACCATACTACTTTGATGAAGAAATCAAGAGCCTCAAAGACCAAAGGAAAGAGAAAGAAAAAGAATCCAATAAATCTACAGCAGGAACCGGTTACCCAACTTATGAAGAGCTCAAAGCAGAAGCAGATGAGCTTGTACCTCAACTACAATTCATTATATCTGACATGGATGGTAACATTGTGAAGCGCATGACCCAAAAGCCTAAGAAAGGAATTAATAGGATCAAGTGGGACCTGAGATACAATTCTAAAGATGCGATCAATTTGGGTAAGCCATCATTTTATAATCCTTTTGCTGGAGAGCCACAGGGGACACTCGTTACCCCAGGAATTTATAAAGTGCAGATGTCTAAGAATATCGGAGGAGAGATTACAGCGTTAGGAGACGCGATGACATTTAATGTGAAAGCACTAAATAATTCAGTCATGCCAGCGACAGATAAGAAAGCAAAAACGGCATTCCAAAGAGATGTAGCAGAACTATCTCGTGCCATGGACGGCGCAGCAGGTGCAGTATCTGAGATGAAGAATAAAATGAAATACATCGAGAAGGCAATTGTTATGGTAGAAGCTCCATCTGAAAATATGGTCCAAAAAATGCATCAGATAAAAAACGATATAAAAGCAATAGAGCTCAAAATGTATGGAGACAGACTGAAGTCAAAACTAGATATGAAGCAACCACCGACACCATACGGCAGAATGGGGTGGATAGGTTATGAACAATCTAATTCGACGGCAGCTCCTACGAAGACTCATCAGGATGGCTACAAAATCGCAAAAGCAGAATTCGAACCGATACTAAATGATATTAAATCCACATTGGCTAAGCTGGAACAATTAGAAGATGCGCTAGAAGATGCTGATGCACCCTATACGCCAGGTAGAATAATAAAGATATTACAGAACAACTAAGCATAATTAGATGAGTAGAAAGGATTTTAAGGTAAAGCGAATAGAGGTCATACCGATTAAGATAGAACTCAATGACCCATTCGTAATATCGGCTGGCGCTATCTCACATGCTATGAATACCGTCGTCATCATTCATACTGAAGGAGGAGTATTCGGCACTGGAGAGTGTAGCAGATTTAGATCTATCTATGCGGAGACGCAAAATGGTTTAGTGGATGCAGGGAAGTTGATCGGGCAAGCACTGATCGGTAAAGATGTGACTGAGCTTAGAAGTTGCATCAGACTCATGGATAAGACTTTTGTAGGATACTGTTCTATAAAATCTGCTTTTGATATGGCTCTTTATGATCTTAATGCAAAGTTAGTCGGAGTGCCACTGTATCGGTTTTTGGGAGGTGACAAGGACAAAAAAATGCACACGGATATGACCATAAGTTTGCTGGAGAAAAAAGAGATGGTCAAGAAAGCGAAAGAGTATGTAAAGCAAGGATTCCCAGCATTAAAGATAAAGCTAGGGGACCGTCCTGCCGAAAAAGATATAGAAAGAATAGCAGCGATAAGAAAAGCAGTAGGAGATAATATGCCACTAAGAGTAGATGCTAACCAAGGATGGAACTACTATGAAGCGACCAAAGCACTGCAAGGCTTAGCAGAATATGATGTAGAGCATTGTGAAGCACCCATCCCTGCACAAAATTTTATTGACCTGAGAAAACTTAATGCGGAGAGTCCTATCCCGATCATGGGTGACGAGTCGGTCTACAACCATCATGATGCATATAGAATGTTAGCTGAAGATTGTATGATGCAGATCAATATCAAGCTAGGTAAGTCTGGAGGCATCTGCCATGCGATGAAGATAGCCGCCATAGCGCAAGCAGCTGGGGTGTACTGTCAAGTCGGGTGCTTCTCTGAGACAAGGCTAGCTATTACAGCACTAGCGCATTTTACGATGGCATGGGACAATATTGTGTACTTTGATATGGATTCGCCGCTTATGCAGTCAATTGATCCAGTGCAAGGAGGGCTGAAGTATGGCAAGGATTGGAAAGTAACAGTGACGGATAAGCCTGGGCATGGAGCGGAATTTGATCCAAAGTTTTTGAAGAAATTTGAGAAAGTAACGATAAGCTAATTAGCTACTTTCGAGCTCCAGCAAAATATAAACATAAGCAAGGTCAGTATACTTTACAGGATCAATTGGTAGATCCTGATATGCCATATTCGAGTAGTGGTTTGACGATCGCCAGATGCTTGATTTTTATTCCCATAAAAGTCACAATGGTTTGCGACTAGTTCTTTTGTGCCTTTTATGAATTTATTTTTGTGTTCTTTGTGGTAAAAGCATCTGTTCTTTCAAGAGTCACAAAAGTATCTCCAATATACCAGTAGACTTTTTTAGAGTAGTGGTGCGTTTATAAATAATCACAGACGACTAATTCAGAGTTGCCCAGAATATTCCTTTCCATAATCTATTGCCTCCTAGGATCGACGATCATCATTGGTCAGTCTACCATCAAAACATACCTGAAGAATCAAAATGTAATAAGTTTATCAACAGATGAAAAGAAGAACCTCTATGTCTCATCATCAGATACTACCTTCCTTTTTGATGGATTGGATTTTCTTAATTCAGACTTTAAGCCAACTGCGGATACAAGTTACGCGACATTAATTGAGCGTCAGCTAAGTGTAGCAGATGAGTATAGCTTGTCAGGTGCCACAACTACAATAGCCCAGATATCTGGGGATAGAATAATCTTTACAAACAAAACAAGCAGACTATATCAATTGTATGAAGGAAAGATACTGAGGTATCTGATACCTGATCTAGAAGAGCAAAATCTGATCATCAATAAATTAGTGGGTGCGGGGGACTACTTACTTATTTGCACACTCAATGATGGTCTCTACATCTGGAAGCATAAAGAATTCATCTTAGATAAATTAAACTATAGTCAAGGTCTAGAGACGAATAATATCAACGATGCCTTACTAGATGATTGGGGTAACTTATGGATAGCTACGGAATATGGGTTAAAAAAAATAAAGTATATCGAAAAATCCGATAAGAGCTTCCCTCATGTTACGATCGATAAAGTGAATGTGCTTTATGATGAAGTAGAGATAGACAAGATTTCTGTGTTGGATGAATCTCAAAATAGTCTTCAGTTCCATTATAGTGCAAGGGATTATGCTGATACGGATAAAGTAAGCTTTGAATGGAGGCTTAGAGAAAATGAACCTTGGCAAAAAACGGTTGGCAAATATGTTTCGCAGAGTAATTTGCAATCAGGTAGTTATAACTTTGAGATTAGAGCGACGCATGGAAATGGATTGTATGGATATACTATACCAATTAATTTTACGATAAAGTCTTCTTCAGTCAGTGTTGCTTGGAAATATGTACTAGGTGGGGTGGGACTGCTGTCGATGCTATGGCTCTGGAGTTTGAGGAGATATGATCGATCTGTAAAGTCATTTGAGACAGAAAAGAAAAAACTGAGATTACAAAACGACCTCTTGAAAACAGAGCAGAAAGCACTACAACTACAGATGAATCCGCACTTCGTATTCAATGCACTTAATTCTATACAAGGACTCATCGCCTCCAATGAAAACAAATCTGCAAGAAAATACTTGAATAAATTCTCGACTATGATGCGCTCAATGCTAGAGCAATCGAGGGGCGATGCGATTAAAATAGATGACGAAATAAAGTACTTAGATGATTATCTATCACTAGAGCGAATGGGGCGCGAAGAGAAATTTGATTTCGTGATAAATAAAAGTGAACAGGTACCCGATTTAAAAATACCGTCTATGCTCATCCAGCCATTCATAGAGAATGCAATAATGCATGGGATGAAGGGCTTAGAAAAAAAAGGATTGATATCTGTTAACTTTGAAATGGATAAGGAAAACTTAGTCTGTTTGATAGAGGATAATGGCGTAGGACGAAGAACTAATGAGACTAACAAAGATCATCAATCACTAGGGATGCAAGTCGTGAAAGATAGGCTGAGCAAATACTCAAAATTCAAAAACTATAAACACTTACAAATCACAGATAAGAAAAACGATGATGGAAGCAATGCAGGAACAAAGATCATAATTAACTTACCACAGTTATGAGTAAAATAATAACAGCGATCATCATCGATGATATGAAATTAGCTAGAGCATCCTTGAAAGCTGACCTTAAGGAATATTGTCCTGAGATAAAGTTGATAGGAGAAGCGGATAGTGTCGTATCGGGATTAAAATTATTGAAGAAAGAAAGCCCTGAATTATTATTCCTTGACATAGAATTGGAAGATGGGATAGGATTTGATATCATAGAATTGCTAGGAGATAAACTGGAGTCTAAAGTCATCTTCACCACTGCATCAAATGAATATGCAATCAAAGCATTCCAAGTTGCGGCAGTGGATTATCTGCTAAAGCCAATAGACCCAGAACTCTTGATCAAGGCAGTAGAAAAATCTCAAGAAAGTGAATCAAACACAAAGGAGCAGATAGGGATACTCACCAATAATCTAAATCCAGACAAACAGTCATCAAAGATCGCCTTACATACTTTGGAAAAAATAGTCATCAGTGATATTAAAGATATCCTCCGTTGTGAAGCAAGTGGAAACTATACGACTTTCTTTCTGCGAAATGGTGATAAAGTAATGGTCACCAAAACGCTCAAGGAGTACGACGAATTATTAAGCCCTTCTAACTTTATCCGCACACACCAATCGCATTTGGTAAATGCTGATTTGATAAAAGAATTCGTAAAGACAGAAGGGGGATATTTGCTTATGGTAGATGATAGTAATGTGCCAGTATCGGTAAGGAAGCGGCCTGAGGTGATTCAGCATCTAGACCAGATGTAGTTTATGAATGTAGAGATCTACATAGATGAGTTAGAAGGAGAGCAAAAACTAATTGCCTCCACCTTGCATGATCTCATTCTCACATTCCCGGAAGTAACTACTAAGATAAGATACAAGATACCATTCTACTATCGTAAGTCATGGATCTGTTATATCAATCCTATCAAGAAGAATGGAATAGAATTGTGCTTTCTAAGAGCAAATGAGCTCTCTAATGAATCTGGTATTCTTGATTTTAAAAAACGGAAGCAGGTAGCAGGTATTTCTATGTACGATCATGATAACTTGCCAGTAGAGAATATAATTGAAGTTTTTAACGAAGCTTATTTATTGGATGATACGGTAAAGTATATTCACCCTGGCAAAAGGGAGTAGTTTTCATATTGCTAATGATCAATTCAATTTATACGAATTCTTCTTCCCAGATTCCAGATTTCTCTAGTATGATCTTGCAAGCTTTACCCCAATAATTCCAAGAATAGGTAGTAGCTTGATTAATGATCTTAGGCTGGTAATCTGTGTCTACCAATTTGACGTAGTAATTTCTGAGATTAGAAAAATCTCTTCTTGTTGGATCCATCCTTGCCCAACCATGATCATCTAGCCATATCTCTAACCAAGAATGTGTTTCGACTTCTCCACCTTTCCTGACTACTTGTCCTACTGCCCACTTAGCAGGTATTTTATTTATTCTACAGAGAGCGATGTATAGAGATGAGTATTCAGAGCAATCCCCAATTTTTTTATTGTAGCCATGTGTTGCACCATAAGTTTTGGATTGTAATTCGAAACTCATATGACTATCGATAAAGTCATAAATGTTTTTTAAGGTCTCGAATGTGTCTCTGCCTCTAAGTGCTTCAGCTTTCTTGATCAAAGCAGATTTATAAATTTCAATATATTTTTCGGCTATCAAGTATCGATTGAGTACTTCTTGGCTTATATCGTAATTGACTTGCCGTAAGTCTATCAACTGGTCTAGATCATTTTTTAAGATGATAAGATCCATAGATATCGAGGTGGTGATGCGGTTCTTTATATTTTTTAGATGTAGCTGAGCGAAACGATTACCATTTTCTAAAAATATGATCTCAGGCTCATGCTCAAACTGAATGTCCTTTACCGCTTGTTGAAATTGGATATCCTTAGGAATGGCAAACCTTAGAATAATCCTAGTGAGCGGATTTCCTGATATATGGAATTTATAATTTAATCGGAGCCTTCTCGAATTCGCATATTCATTCATCACTTAGATATGCCTATAAAACCCCTTCCAATACTTTCCATACATTATCAGCGACGATCTTGTATCCGAGGGCATTGGGATGCATCTGGTCTTCCAGATTGAGATCTTTCTCGCCGGCCACTCCATCTAGAAGAAATGGTATGAGTCTAGCACCTGTATCTTCTGCTAATCGAGGATAGATACTTGCGAATTGCTTAGCATATTGTTCTCCCATATTAGGAGGAGCCAGCATTCCTGCTATGACTAATTTGATATCAGGAAATTTATCTTTAACCTTATTTATTATGCCTTTTAGGTTTTCTTCTGTCGCCTTAAGATCTAGTCCTCTCAACATATCATTGGGGCCTAACTCTAAGACAAATACATCGATATCTTGTTTGAGTATCCAATCTATTCTGTTGAGCCCGCCTGCGGTAGTCTCTCCACTCAAGCCACCATTGATCACAGTATAGGCTAGGTCCAGCGAATCTATCTTAGCTTGTATCTGCGAGGGGAAGGATTCTTCTTCTGCTAGCCGATAACCAGCTGTGAGGCTATTCCCAAAGAAGAGAATGACTTTATCTTCAGAATCGATCACTTCGTCGGAAATATCTTGAGTTATGGTCTTCTCAACAGTTTTAACTATATCTTGTTTATTATTACAAGCAGATAAAATGATACCTACTAGAAGACTTAAACCTAGTCCAATTCGTTTTAAATTTTTACTATTCATCTTGCATATTAAACTGCCAATTTGAAATAATAGTGTAACGCTGATTTCAAACTACTAAATAAAGACAATATTGGAATACGAAGAAGCAAAAGAAGATATTTTACAAGTTTTAAACTTATCCAAAACTTATAAGAGCGGTAGTAATGATCTCACGGTTCTCGAGAATGTCTCATTCACCATCAATGCTGGAGAAAGTGTATCGATCGTAGGTCCGTCTGGTAGTGGTAAGACGACTTTGCTAGGGTTATGTGCAGGTCTAGATAAGCCGACGACTGGTAAGGTCAAGCTATGCGGCAAGCAAATAGGCAACTTGACAGAAGACCAACGAGCTGCAATCAGAAATAAGCATGTCGGATTTATCTTTCAAAATTTTCAATTGATCCCTACGCTGACTGCATTGGAGAATGTTATGATTCCGCTAGAACTACAAGGAGCGAGAGGTGTTAAGAAAATATCTTCAGATCTATTAGAGAGAGTGGGACTAGGGCAGCGGCTAGATCATTATCCAAGTCAGCTATCCGGTGGTGAGCAGCAGCGAGTATCTCTAGCGAGAGCTTTTTGTAATGCACCCAAGATCCTATTCGCTGATGAGCCTACTGGAAATCTGGATGAGGATACCAGTCACGGAGTCGAGTCATTACTTTTTGATCTCAATAAAGAAAAAGGTACTACACTGATCATCGTAACGCATGATCTGGAACTAGCCAAAAAGACGAACAGAATAATTAAGCTGCGTGGAGGACATGTAGTGGAGGATGATTTCACTATGAAGATGGCAGAAAGATAACGGATGAGTAATTTTGGATTTCTAGCAAGGACAGCGCTTAAGGATAGTCGCAAAAATAGGGGTAAGCTTTTTATGTTTATGTCTTCTATCATTCTGGGGATTGCAGCTCTTGTGGCTATTAATTCTTTCAATTATAATCTGGTAGAGGATATAGATGAGCAAGCACTATCTCTCATGGGTGCAGATCTTGTCGTCAATTCTAATAGAAAGATCCCTGAAAATATTCTCGATACCCTAGCACTACTTCCCGGAGAAAAAGCGAGCGAAATTGAACTATTCTCCATGGCATACTTGCCAAGGATAGATCAGACTCAATTTATGAGGATAAAGGCGATAGAAGGTAATTTTCCTTTTTATGGAAAACTAAAAACTGAACCAGCTGATGCTCATGACATTATAAAAAATGGACGATATGCTTTAGTCGATGAGGGTATGATGTTGCAGTATAATCTGGTCGTAGGAGATGAGATAAGAATAGGTAATGCGTTTTTCGAAATTGGAGCAAGACTCAAAAATACTTTTGGCGCTGCTGGGATCACCTCTGCTTTTGCGCCAGCTGTTTACATCTCTAAGGAGCATATCCCAGTTACAGATCTTGTACAGCCAGGGTCCTTGTTGGATTATTCATTTTTCTACAAACTCCCAAAGGGCTACCCGATAGACCAGTGGAAGGCGGATAGAAGAAGAACGTTTAGAAATGAAAATGTAAGAGTAGAAACTTTAGAAGACCAAAAGGAAGATCTGGCCGAAGCATTCAGCGGATTGAATTATTTTCTAAATCTAGTTGCGTTGGTTTCTTTATTATTAGGATGTATAGGTGTAGCGAGTAGTGTATTCATTTATGTGAAGACTAAGATACCAAGTATAGCTGTCTTCAGATGCTTGGGTATGAAAGGGGTGCAAGCGTTTATGATATATTTCTTGCAGATCGTTGTATTGGGTTTGATAGGTGTGATCATCGGGGCTGCATTAGGCTCGGGTATACAAGTGTTGATACCTCAGATGCTGAGTGACCTATTGCCATTTGATGTGCAGATGGGTATTTCTTGGAAAGCGATCTTCGAAGGTATATTCATTGGATTGATCATTACGATATTATTCGCTTTGTTGCCTTTAGTCTCGATAAGGAATATTAGTCCTCTGAGGACACTGAGAGCAAGTGCTGATGGTGATCAAAAAAGAGACCCTCTGGTATATGTCATCGGCGCATTGATCATGGTAAGTATCTTTTTCTTTTTATGGAGATTGACTTCAGAGCCTATCACTGGACTTGCATTTACTGGTGGATTAGCAATTGCATTCTTGTTGCTCTTTCTAGTAGCTAAGTTTATCATGTGGACGGTTAAGCGGTTTCTGCCTAAGCAGTGGAATTTTGTATTCCGTCAAGGATTATCAAATCTCTTTCGTCCTAATAATCAGACACAGACATTACTGGTTTCTATAGGATTGGGTACGGCAGTGCTTACTACTTTATTCATAATACAGGGATTGATACTAGAAAATGTATCTGGGATGGATGCTGGAAATCAGCCGAACATAGTACTGTATGGAATCGAAAGTAAGCAAAACGATGAGGTGGTCAAGATAACCAAGGAGCATGATATGCCAGTGCTACAAAACGTGCCTATAGTTACAATGAAAGTAGAAGGGTGGAAAGGAAAATCTAAAAAGGAATGGCAGGCAGATACGACGCAGAATAGAAGATTCTGGGCTGCCAATCGAGAAGCAAGAGTAAGTTATAGAGATACGCTAGATGAAGGTGAGCAGCTGATAAGAGGGGTTATGCCTGGTCCTCCGACTGTTGCAAACGATACCATATTGATATCCGTAGATGAAGGCTGGGCCCGAGGGCTAGGTGTGGATCTGGGTGACGAGATCGTGTGGAATGTGCAGGGTACAAGGATGAAGACCTACATCGCTGCTATTCGAAAGATCGAGTTTAAGAGTATGCAGACTAGGTTCTTTGTAGTGTTTCCGACGGGTGTGTTAGAAGATGCTCCGCAATTCCAAGTGATGGTGACCAAGTCTCCTGATAATGAGACGACTGCACAATTTAGAAGTGCGATAGGAAGAACCTTCTCTAATGTCTCGGTCATAGATCTACAATCGATATTAGTGGCGCTCAATGATATTTTGGATAAGGTATCTTACATTATCAAATTCATGGCAGCTTTCAGTATTTTGACTGGGCTGATCGTTTTGATAAGTTCTTTGTTACTAAGCAAATTTCAGCGTATCAAAGAAGCCGTGCTTCTCAGAACGCTCGGAGCTAGTAGGAGCCAGATCTTAAAAATAAACGCAACTGAGTATGCACTACTCGGGAGCCTGTCTGCGGCTACAGGAATATTATTAGCTTTAGGAGCTGGATATTTATTGGCCACATTTCAATTGGAGTTAGCTTTTAATATTCAGTGGCTACCTATCATTTTTGTGTTCTTGTTTGTGATATCACTTACCATGATCATCGGTATGTTTAACACCAGAGATGTGGTCAGCAAATCACCACTGGAGGTACTCAGAAAGGAAGTAGGGTAGAAAGGTGAGTGCCGATAAATAGATAGCCCCTACCACTTACTAGTTTAGATATAGCGTTGACACGATATCATAAAATAGCTTTTGGATAAATAATAGATTGTGTAAAGATCAATTAGATTATCCTATGGCCACTTCAAGAACAAACTTCACCTATCCTTCCAAACGAGAACTAGAAGTATTAAAACTTATCGCATTCGAATTCACGATAGTCGAGATCGCCAAACAATTATATATAAGCGTAGAGACCGTAAAGACCCACCGCAGACATCTGCTGCGTAAGATGAGCGTGCGTAATACAGCGGGACTCATACGGAGGTCATTTGAAAAAGGAATACTGATCGCAGACCAAAAAGAAATGGTTTTCTAAAATGCCAAATAATAAAGTTGACTTATTATCTGCATAGCTGATAAGCATATCGTATTATTAAAGGAATCAATTCTATTAGTGATCAAAGAGCCATCAGTAAATATTATAATTTCGTTAATAATATGTTCGGTCATAATGCTGTTCGGCATAGTCCTAGATGCTCAGCAAATACAATTCGAACAAGTAAGTACTAATGATGGTCTCTCCCAGAATTCTGTAGTGAGCATAGCACAAGATTCCTCCGGATTTTTATGGTTTGCTACTCAGGATGGACTCAATAAGTATGATGGCTCCAATTATTCTCAGTATGAGGTTTTCTTCAGAGATAAAACTGCGCAAGACTATAATGAATTAGGTAAGATCATGGCAGATGACGGAGGAGGTATCTGGATGACTACCTATGATGAAGGGCTACAATACTTCTATCCTTCCACCGAAAAATTCACTTACGTGAAAGGTGTTGAAGATGCTAGTTTTATACTTCAGCGAGATACTATGGAATTTTGGGTTAGTAGTTTTACTCATGGACTTTATAAAATACTTATTGATGGAGATGATATACAAGTAGAACATATACTTGATGATATAGCTATCAATAAACTTATCCAGTATGGTGATCAGTTCTTACTATCTACGCAAGTAGGCTTGATAAAATTTGATATAGAAACTAGTGGCACAACAAATCTCTTCTCCGGTCTAAAAAACATAAGTGATGTAATTGTAAGTGATGATGCGCTACTAATCATCTCTACCTTAGGCCATGGCTTATACGCAGCTACTGACGAAAATAGTATTGTGAAATATCTGGACCTACCCACTGATCTTTTGATACAAGACATTCACATTGATAAGTCGGATAGGTTTTGGGTGGCTACTTATGGGGATGGACTATATTTAGCAGAAGGCTCAACGGTTACACAGTACAAGACAAATCCTCTCGACGATACGTCTATTAGTTATAATGATATACTGTGCATTTTTGAAGATAAGGATGATAATCTATGGTTTGGGACAGATGGAGGAGGAGCTAGCTATATCGTTGCTGATAGGAAACCTATCTATAGTATCACCAATAATAGGATGCCCAAGAATGCGCCGGTAGATGTTGTCAGGTCCATAGCTACAGATACGGATAGTAATCTATGGATAGGGACTTCTGGCAAAGGATTGACCATGGTCTCGCAAAATATGAGTGTGATCAAACATTTTAATACCGCAGGGTCTCCTCCGTCAAAACTATCAAGTGATAGGATCATGAGTTTGCACCATGATGATCAGCAAGATCTGTGGATAGGCACACAAGATGGAGGCTTGATGCGCAAGCAAGTCAATACTGAAAAAATAGAAAAAGTAAATGGAGCTTTACCAGCAGAAACAATTTGGGATATTAAACAAGCAGATAAGGATCAACTGTGGTTGTGTACAGGTAAACAAGGTCTGATACTATTAAATAAAAGTGACCTAACATGGAAAAAACTGTTACCTCGGAATGGATTCGAGGCATTGATAGATGGCAACATAAGAACGATGATCGAAGGCACAGATGGAGAGTTCTTTGTCGGAACTGAGGATGGGGAAGTTTTTGGGGTAAGGACAGATTCTAGGAAAAGGAAAATAGATATAAACAGGAAAAATATCGGTGCTATAAAGTCTCTTTACCTAGATGGAGATATGCTATGGGTCGGTACTCAAAAATCAGGTATAATAGTAGTAGATCAAAATAGTGGTAAGCAAATAGAATTAAACAAATCTACGGGACTCCCTAATAATGTAGTGTACAGTATTCTAGAACAAGATGATCAATATGTATGGATCAGTACCAATATGGGGATTTGTCAGATAGATAAGAAGAAATGTTATGATCAGGAAGGCGATATAGTCGTGCAGCACTTGACAGTTGAAAACGGACTGATTGGAAATGAATATAATACTGGTGCTTACCATATGGATGATCATGGTACAATGTACTTTGGGGGAATCGATGGTATTAACTGGTTTGAGCCAGATGAGATTACGATAGACAATGATCCGATTGGTATAGTATTACTAGATCTGATCACTACCAATCGAGATGGTCAGGATATAAAGCATATTAATGACCTATCGAGTATTGAACTAAAGCATACTGATCGCAACTTTCAGATCAGATATGTAGCTCAGAGTTATGCAAAGACAAAGACTAAGACAAAGTATCAGTATAAATTAGAAGGGATCAACACAGAATGGATAGACAATGAAAGCAATGAGCTGGTGAGTTTTTCTAATATTCCTCCTGGAGAATATACACTACTAATAAATGCTACGAATAATGATGGCGTATGGGCAAAAGAACCAGTAAGATTCGATATCGATATCATTCCTGCTTTTTGGCAGACCTGGTGGTTTAGCTTGTTGGCGGTGGTCGGTGTGGTTGGTTTAGTGTGGTATCTATTCACGATCAGGGTCAATGAAATACGTAAGACCTCTGCCCTCAAAGAGCAGATCACTAAAGTAGAAGCCAAAGCACTCAAGCTACAAATGAACCCTCATTTTTTATTTAATAGTCTCAATGCGATTGATAATTATATTCTTAAGAATGAAAAACTGATCGCCTCGGATTATCTATCCAAGTTTTCTAAGCTGATGAGACAGATACTGGATTACTCAGAGCAAAATAGAATTACCCTCACGCAAGAGCTAGCCACACTCGAGCTTTATATCAAAATGGAGCAGCTTAGATTTCAAAATAAATTTGCATTTGAGTTAGAGGTCGACAAAGATGTTAATACTAATACTGCTCTATTACCACCATTGATCTTACAACCTTTTGTGGAGAATGCGATATGGCATGGGCTGATGCATCTAGAGCATGGAGGAGAATTAAAAGTCAAGATAGAGAGCGGTGATCACGGTATCAAATGCATAATAGATGATAATGGAATAGGTAGAGACAGTGCAAAGCAAATAAAAACTAAGTCGGCGACGAAGCATAAATCACACGGAATAAGAATAACTCAAGAAAGAATAAACTTAGATAACGAGCTTCATCGGATAGGTGCGAATATCACAATTGAGGATAAATATGATAAGAACTCGTTACCTGCAGGCACTATGGTTACGATCGATCTTCCTACCATAACAAAAGCCTAAAGCCACTCATCATCTATGATCAACCGCTTACTAGATAAGTCTACCGCCCACTAGATCAGCCATTTTCTAAGGAAACTATCTTGCAGTTTTGATTGATATAATACCATTATGGTCTATTCCATGATGGCAATTTATTGACCAGAATCTACAATGATGAATTTCTTCTATCAATTACTTTTTGTCGGTTGTTTACTGCACCTGAGCTGTACAGTAGCCATATCTCAAGGGATCAGCAGATCAGTTATTTCATTTGGAGGATCAGAATATAACTCAGCTAATGGGCTCACACTTGATGCTACTATGGGGCAGATAGCGATTGATGAGCTCATTGGTCCCTATACGCTCACACAAGGATTTCAGCAAGGAGATCTCCTCAATGCAGAATTTCCAGAGACCCCAGAAATAGAAGCAACTATTTTTCCAAATCCTTTTGAAGATGTATTGCAGATCATGATCAAACTCGATGCTGAGATAGAGATGAGAGTCTACGATGTGTTAGGACAGGTCGTGTTTACAACCATCCCACAGACAGAAGAAATGATGATACGGACTACCGACTGGGCGACAGGTATCTACTTCGTAAACTTCACAGCGGGAGGTAAAAGACTGTATGTAGAAAAAGTAATCAAGCAAGCCACTAACTAATAAAATAAAAACTATGAAACGGATAATTAAGATCAGTTCAATTATGCTTGTTCTCATGATGTCGCATCAGGCAATAGCTCAGTTTGGAGATCTCCTTGACAAAGTAAAAGACGCAGTGGTCAAGGATGATCCCGCAAGGCAATTACCTCCTGTCTACACTTTTGATTACGAATATCATATGGAGAACGAGTACAAAGGGAAAGTTCAAAAGATTGTTTTCTTAATGAAGAAAGATGCTTCTGTGATGGCATTTTTTGAAGATGATGAAGATGAAACAAATATCATGCTTTGGGATCATACTATCCAAAAATCGAAAATGTACATGATTGGTAAGGATTCTGGAGGAAAAGGTATGATAGGTCTGCCATATATCGATATGGAAAAAATGTGCAGAAAGATGAAGGAGAAGAACGAAGATAAATACAGCATAGTTCCCACAGGTAAAACCAAAACTATTGCCGGATTTGAATGTAAAGAATACAAAACCTCAGATAAGAAAAATACCGGATATGTCTACACAACTACTGAAGCAGGAATCTCAGGATTTAATCTAGTGGGGTTCTCAGATGTCAGGATGCCTAAGTCAGTAACAAACATGCAAGGGTTACAAGATGGATTGCTAATGGAGCTATCCAGTCACGATAAAAAGAAGCCAAAGAAAAATGCCATCAACATGCGTTGTGTAAAATTGGTGAAGAGTGATTACACCATCGTCAACGCAGAATACCAACAAGTCAACTAATAGCAAATCCAAAAATTTATACTCATGCAACTTCTTAAATATATTATTCTTCCACTTTTTATCCTGATCGGTACTACTGCGATCGTAGAAGCACAGACGGGATTCAAGTATCAGGCTGTGATCAGGGATGCTGATGGCAATGCGGTCATAGAAACCATGACGGATGTAAGGATGTCTATCCACAATGATGCTGGCGAGTTGATCTACTCAGAAGTACATAATAATAGTGCTGTGAATGAATACGGTATATTGGGAGTACACGTAGGCACTGGTCTAAAAGATGATGACATCACTATTGACTTTGATGATATTGAATGGAGTGTAGACTCTTATTCGCTTAGCGTAGATCTGAGTATGCCCGACGTGCAAGGAGGTGATTGGGTCTTCTATGGTACTTCGCCTATTCTTAAAGTTCCTATTGCGATGTACGCAGAGACGGTTGGCGATAAAGACGATGCAGATGCCGACCCACAGAATGAAATACAAAACCTAAGTTTAGTAGATAATGTTCTTACTATCAGTGACGGCAACTCTGTTACCCTAGCATTGCCTGATGGTATGGATGAGCAGATCTTAAGTCTCGAAGGTCCTAATCTGAGTATTTCAGGAGGTAACACGATTAATCTGCAGCCTATAATCGGAGGAGGTAATCCTACTGACGAAATCCAACAACTAGAGATAAACGGTGATCAGCTCACTATCTCAGGAGAAGGAGGCAACACGATTACAATCCCTGCTAGTGGTACTCTTCAAAATCTGAGTTTGACAGATAATATACTTTCTATCAGCGATGGTAATTCTGTGACACTAGATGTGTCGAGTGCTGACGATCAACAACTTTCCTTAAATGGCACTAGAATAATTTTAGAAAATGGAGGAGAAATAGATCTAGGAGCTATCATTCCTGAGGGTGGTACAGATAACCAAGAACTGAGCTATGATGAGACCACTAACACGCTAACTCTGCGAGATGGAGGATCTATAGATCTATCAGGACTAGAAGGAAACGCCGATGCTGATACTGATCCCACGAATGAGTTTCAGAATCTAAATTATGATGCAGCTACAAATGAGCTTAGCCTAACGGATGGAAACACGGTAACAATAGCAGGAGGAATGGCCGATGCAGATGCTGACCCGACGAATGAGATTCAGACGATAAGTTTTGATGATGTGACTAATGAGTTAAGCTTGACAAATGGTGGGGTTGTGATAATCCCAAGTGTAGGAGACGATGCAGATGCTGACCCGACAAATGAAATTCAGAATCTAAATTATGATGCAGCCACAAATGAGCTTAGCCTAACGGATGGAAACACGGTAACAATAGCAGGAGGAATGGCCGATGCAGATGCTGATCCCACGAATGAGATTCAGAATCTAAATTATGATGCAGCTACAAACGAACTAAGCTTAACGAATGGTAATACAGTAACGATAGCAGGAGGAATGGCCGATGCTGATGCAGATCCAAGTAATGAGTTTCAAAATTTGAGTTTTGATGTTGTTACAAACGAATTAAGCCTTACAGATGGAAACACCGTCACAATCCCGACTGGTGGCACAGATGACCAAGCAATAAGCTACGATGAGGTCACGAATATGCTCACCTTAGAAGATGGTGGTACAGTAGACCTGTCAGAGTTAGAAGGTGGTAATAGCGGAACTGATGATCAGATGATCTCTAGGGATGGCACGAGGATCATTTTAGAGGATGGCGGAGAGATAGATCTAGGCGCGATAATTCCAACCGGTGGTACAGATGACCAAAATTTGGAGAATGCCAGTCTAGCAGGTACAGAGTTAACCATAGAGATAGAAGGTGGTGATCCTGTGACAGTCGACCTAGCAACACTACCTGGTCTAGGCGGTAGTGACGATAACCAAAACCTTACTAACGCAACTTTAGTTGGTACGGTGTTATCTATAGCGATAGAAGGAGGTGATCCAGTATCCGTTGATCTAAGTGGTCTTCCTGATAATGTAGAAGATGCCGACACAAATCCAAATAATGAAATACAAGAACTACAAAGAAACGGAGATAACCTTGAGTTAGTGTCTCAAGATGGTACGATCAATGGATCTATAGCGATCGGAGGAGGAGTGGTAGATGCAGACCCTGATCCAAATAATGAAATACAAGACCTGTTATTTAATGATACTAATTTTGAAATAGGACTTTCAAATTCTCCTATTACCATTGACTTGGTCGAAGTAATAGATGCAGTTAGTCCAACTCAGGAATTATTATTCGATGATACTGATTACCGATTAGGGATTACAGGGACGCTTAATACGGTCGATCTATCTAGTCTGCGAAGTGCAGGAGGTGGAGCACAAGATCTTTTATTTAATGATACCAGTTATGAAATCGGACTTACAGATTCTGGTATTACTATTGATCTGGCGGAGGTAATAAATGAAGTCGTAGCACCCCAAGAATTAATATTCGATGATACAGATTTCCGATTAGGGATTACAGGGACACTTAATACGGTCGATCTATCCAGTCTCAGAAGTGCAGGCAGTGGTACGCAGGATCTAACATTCGATTTTCTCAATAATGAATTAGGACTTACTGGTTCGACAGAGACGATAGACCTTACAGGTTTTAGATCTCCTTGGGAAGAGATTTACACACTTTCCTTACCGCCCACATTAGTTGCTTTACATGCTGGTACTACCCCTATTACTGGAGATGGGGGTATTAGAGTATCTAATAATTTATTTGACGAAGCTATTGGTGGAGAATTTGAAGGAAGCCAAATAGGAGTACTAGGTTCTATTGATAAGATTGATCCATCTGACTTAAGTCTAATTGGTGTAAAAGGTGATGTGGTTGCTTTTTTAAATGACCCCAACAAATCTCTAGTTGGGGTTAGTGGGAATGTTGCTACAAGTGCCACAGGAAGAGCGATCGGAGTCGAAGGTTTTGCAAATGATGGTAATGAAGGATTCGGTGTCATAGGAACTGCTGTCAATTCACAATATGCTGTAGGGGGTAAGTTTCATGCTGATGGTAGGGTAGCTAGTTGTGGATTAATCGTGTCTGCCTCTGGAGCAAACGGTAATCTTAGGGGAATTAGATTGGAGTTAGATGGACAAGATGCAATTGGTTCAGAATATGATATAAGTGCTAGCAGAATAATAGGGAGAGCTGGCCAATATGAAGGAGGAGAGGATGCAAGTATCATTGGTTCAGAAAATTCACTATTCGGTGATGGAAATCTAGTAGGCTATAATAGTGTGATTTCTGGTGGTACTAATAATGCTGCTGAAGATATTTTGGTTGGATACAGATCGCAAATTTTTGGATCTCCGATGGCTCCAGCATCACAGGCATTTGGAGCACAACATATTGTTCGGACATTAGGAGGAAGTGCAAACGGGGTGGATATAGATCTACAAGGGGACGGTGTTACTGGAATAACTATTAATGGTATTAGTGAAAATAACTATAGTGCGAATGGAGTAAGATTATTCTTAAACGGGACTAATGCTAACGTGAGTGGTATCAATTCGAATGTTGGGAGTAATCTTGATGCAGATATTGCAACCGCTGGAAGTTTTGTTGCATTTGATGCGGATAGGGCCTCTTATGGAATCATAGCGAAAGGTCAAACAATAGGAAGCCAATCTATTTTGGCAGGTGATGTAGATCAAAGATCACGACCAGTTACCATTCAAAGCACAATATTAGGGAATGACAGTTTTCAAGCAGCCAGTTATAATAATTCTTCAGGACAAACTGCTGCAATCTACGACTATGCAGTATTAGGAGTCAACAGTACAGATGGACAATCTATAGATGGGGATTATACAGTAGGAGTTGCTGGATTTGCAGAGGGCCCTTTTAGTTCTAATTATGGAGTTTGGGGTGAATCGGTAGCAAATACGGGATACTTTAATACCGGAGTATTTGGAAAGAACTTAGGTGCGGGGACAAGTGATTATGCAGGCTATTTTGTAGGTAAGGTAAGAGTCTCTGGTAATTTAGAAAAGGCAGGTGGTACTTTCAAAATAGATCACCCCCAAGACCCAGCCAATAAATACCTCGTCCATAGCTTCGTAGAGAGTCCAGATATGATGAACATCTACAATGGTAATACGACTACAGATGATTCAGGAAGATCTACTGTGGAATTACCAGATTATTTCGAATCACTCAACATTGAGTTTAGGTATCAACTTACTGTCATCGGAGAGTTTGCACAAGCCATAGTCAGCCAAAAAGTAGATGGTAATAAATTCGAGATCATGACAGATAAGCCAGGTGTCGAAGTCAGTTGGCAAGTCACAGGTGTTAGAAATGACCCGTGGGCAAAGAAAAATAGATTTGTAGACGTAGTGGATAAAAAGGAACATAGAGGAACCTACCTCATGCCAGAGTTATATGGTCAACCTGAATCAAGATCATATATGAATATTAATAAAGGCACAAGCAATAAAAAGTTTAAAGCAACAGAAAGTGTCAGCCTAGAAGAGTCAATGAAAAAAATTAGTGAACAACATAAAAAATAGAAATGATAGGGTTTAATCAAAAACTTGCAACATTTTTTTTCTTTTTAATTATTGGATGTGTCTCTCTACAACTATCGGCACAATCATCTATCGGCTTTAAATACCAAGCAGTCATCAGAGATGCAGAAGGCAATGCTCTTAAGGAAATTAGTACAGACGTAAGGATAGCTATACATAGTGAAGATGGTGCAATGGTTTACCAAGAGGTTCACTCACAGCTAAATACAAATGCCTATGGAATACTAGGTCTGCAAGTAGGTGCAGGTGATATTCAGGATGGTATCGAGACAGAATTTATAGATATAGACTGGGGTGGTGATCCTCATTATCTCAACGTAGAGTTAGATGTAGATGATGGAGGGAGTAGTGGTTGGGTGATGTATGGTTCGTCACCAATACTTAAAGTGCCTATCGCTATGTATGCTGAGACCGTGCGCGATAAAGATGATGCTGACGCAGACCCACAGAATGAAATGCAAGATCTATCACTAATAGATAATGTACTATCGATCAGCAACGGTAATTCGGTAACACTAGATATCGAAAATACAGACGAACAGATACTCAGTCTAGCAGGAACCAATCTAAGTATCACAGGTGGAAATACGGTGAACCTAGGACCAGTACTTTCACAAAGCGGTGACCCTAGTTCTACCAATGAGATACAAACATTAGCCGTAGATGGTAACACTATAAGTATCAGTGGCGAAGGAGGTAATACGGTAGAGCTACCGCTTCAAGCTGCTACTCAGACTCTAGAGTTAGATGGTAACGAACTTTCCATCAGTGGGGGTAATTCCGTAACGCTAAACAGTACTTTCTCTGAGAATAGAACCGATGAGATACAGCGCCTTGATATAAATGGAAGTGAACTGACTATTTCGGGAGATGGGGGTAATACTATCATACTTCCCATGAGTACAGAAGTCCAGACAATAGACTACGATGCTACTAACTATATCATTAGCCTGAGTAACGGTGGAGGAGAGGTCAATTTAAGTAATCTGAAAGATGAAGCAGGAACTGATAATGGAACAGATGATCAAACGCTAAGTTATGATGACGCGACAAATATACTAACACTAGAAGACGGTGGTATGGTAGATCTTTCAAAATTAGAAGATGGCACAGGTGGTGATGATGATCAATCCCTGATGCTTAATGGACCAATACTAGAGATCGAGGATGGTAATAGTGTAGACCTTTCAACATTCCATCAGACGCTAAGTTTTGATGAGATCACAAAAGAGCTTAGTCTTTCTGATGGCAATTCACTTATCATCCCAAGTATAGTAGAAGATGCAGATGCAGACCCGACGAATGAGATTCAAAACTTAAGTTTTGATGCAATGACTAATGAACTTAGCCTTACAGATGGGAACACCATCACTATTCCAAGTGGAGGTACCGATGCAGATGCAGACCCGACGAATGAGATTCAAACTATAAGTTTTGATGCTACAAATAATGAGTTGAGTTTAACAGATGGTGGGACAGTCACGATTCCTACAGGAGGTCAGGATGCAGATGCCGACCCGACTAACGAGATCCAGAATTTAAGTTTTGATCCAATCACAAGAGAGCTAAGTCTGGATAATAGTATGTCGGTAGATCTCTCTACACTATCAGATGGAATAGATGATGCAGATGCAGACCCGACGAATGAGATTCAAACTATAAGTTTTGATGCTACAAGTAATGAGTTG
>ENA-ORXT01001691-ORXT01001691.1-marine-metagenome-genome-assembly--contig:-NODE-1691-length-28526-cov-4.540124_pt1 | contig 28526 bp, 24 predicted proteins | sample MGYA00237868_ERZ511482 | MGnify/ENA metagenome assembly ERZ511482 | reverse complement strand
TACGGATAATACTGGCTGGTAAGGGTAGCGCCGTGGCCGTATTCGGCGTGGTAGCGCAAATTGTAGTTAATGGTAAGCCCGTCGCCCGTCATCTCCGGTAAGGTGTGCGCGGGGTCGAGCATCAGGCCGCGGAAATACGCGCAAAAAACAACGCCGGCGACCAGGAGGACGAGTAAAAGTTGAAGCCGGTGGCTAAGCATGGGGCAAAGGTAGTAAGTGTCCGCAAGACCAACTGAGAATGTAACCTATCTTGCACCGGATAAAAAGCGCACTGAATGACAAACCCTGAACCTATTACTCCTCCGGAAATTTCATTTATTAATCCTAATAGATTCTGGTCACCGGATTTCCTGTTACGCGACGGCGTTTTTATCTTGCTCGGGGTGATTTTTGCCGCTTTCGGGTTGGAGAGTTTCCTGCTGCCCAATGCCTTTATCGACGGTGGGGTTACCGGTATTTCGTTACTGCTGGCGGGCCTGACCGGTTGGCGGCTGTCCGTTTTACTGGTACTGGTTAACCTGCCGTTTCTTTTCCTGGCGCGCTTTGTGATCGGCAAGCGGTTTGCGATAAAAACGGCCGTCGCAATCACGCTGCTCTCCATCACCATTTTCACCGTTCATTTCCCCGAGGTGACCCAAGACAAACTGCTGGTATCCGTCTTTGGGGGGTTCTTCCTCGGCATGGGCATCGGTTTCTCGATGCGTGGCGGCGGGGTGCTGGACGGGACGGAGGTGCTCGCCATCTTCCTCAGCCGCCGCGTCGGCAATAAGGTGAGCGACTGGATCGTGATCATTAACGTGATCATCTTCGGCGCGGCGGCCTATCTGCTGTCGGTTGAGCAAGCCCTGTATTCATTACTCACGTACCTCGTCGCCTCTAAGGCGCTGGACTTCGTTATCGACGGGGTAGAGGAGTACACCGGCGTGACCATCATTAGCGGGAAACACGAAGCGATCAGAGCGGCCCTTCTGCGCGAAATGAAGACCGGCGTCACGGTCTACCGGGGCTACGGCGGCTACGAAGGCCCAACGGACGGCCGCGACCGAGAGATCCTCTACAGCGTTATCACCCGCCTCGAAATCAGAAAACTTAACAACGTAGTAGACGCCATCGACCCGAATGCTTTTATCATCATGTCTAGCATAAAGGATACGCGGGGCGGGATGGTACGGCGAAGGGTGGGGCACTAGGGGTGGTGTTTTAGTATTTTAGAAGTTAGCACTAACTTCCAACGATCTAATCTACTAAAAATCCCTCCCCGTCCATTTTTTCGGTTCAAGCACCTGCTTTCCGTAAGCCGTCCAGAATTTGTGGTTCCGGAGAAAGGATTCGTTGCTGGCTTCCCATTCGTCGTTGCTCATTTCCTGGTGCAATACCAGTTTCCACTCCTCACGCAGTACCTCCTGGTAATGGTCGTAGCTGGAAAAGGAAAGGTGATAGAGGTCGGCGTCACAGATCACGCGTTCCATATCGTCCTGGGGCTGCTGCGGCATGGTGGTGGCCAGGATGCAGCGTTCAACTTCGACGATTTTCTCTTCCGGGTATTTTTGTTCTTTCAGCCACTGCGTTGCAATATCCACGCTCCGGGCTTCGTGGCCGGCGTAGGTCAGTATGTGGCCGGTGTCGTGGAACCAAGCGGCGAGTAGCAAAATTTCCATCTGCTCGGCCGTCAGCTGTTCCGCAACGCCGATGTCAGCTACGCCCTGAACGACGTTTATGGTGTGGTGGACGTTATGGAAAAGACGGTCGGCCGGCAGTTTCCGCAGCAACAGCTGGGTGACGTGGCGACCGGCCTTATAGACGATGGACTGGCGGTGTGGCATGCAGGGTGGTTGTAGATCAACGCGGGCGGTTTTTACTGCCGCTATCGGCTAAACTACGAATGAGCGGGAAATGTGCGGACAAGTGTCACAATGATCCGTTTTCCGGTTAGCTACCTTCGCGCTATGGTCCGCGCTTATTTCGCCCTGCAACAAACGCTCATGGAGCGCCTCTTCCGGGAATGGCGGGTAGCTCCGTGGTTGGTCTGCACGCTGGGTCCGCTGCTGTTTTTCGGTGTTGGGTGGTGGCTGATTGAGCGGAGCGATTACGCCATATGGATCATGATCGCGCTAAGTCTATCCACGTTACATCCGCTGAGCGAGGGGCGGCGGAACGACTTCCTGCGCGGGCTGTACCAGGAGCAAACGTACCGGCACATCCGGTTGATCGAGAACGCCCTCGTGGTCTTTCCGTTTGTGTTATTGCTGTTACTCAAAGGCTTTTGGGCGGGGACGCTGGTGCAGGGGTTAGTGGGGATGGTCATGGTCTGGCGCGTTCACCGGGGTGGGGGAGCGCGGGCCTTACCTACGCCCTTCGGCCGCCGCCCGTTCGAATTCGCGGTGGGGCTGCGCACGAACTGGTGGCTGATTGCCGTCGCCGTGTTGCTCGTCTTCCAGGGCATCCGGGCGGGGAATTACGAGCTGACCGCTTTCGCCGCCTTCTTGCCGGTCTTCACGGGTATGCAATGCTATGCGACGCCGGAGCCGGGCTTCTACGTTTGGGTGTACACGCTTACGGCGAAGACTTTCCTCCGCCGTAAGCTCCTCACCGGCCTACGCCAGCAAGTGCTGCTTACCACCCCGCTGTTCCTGGCCACCCTCGTTGCTTTTTCCGAATGCTGGATGATAACCGCCGGCCTTTTCCTCCTCGGCCTGGCGTACCTGACGCTGGCGGTGGTAGTGAAGTACGCTTGTTACCCCGAGGTGATGGACGTCGGCACCGCTTTCATCTTTGGCCTCGGGATGATCTTCTTTCCCGTCTTGCCGGCGATCATCCCGGTTTATTACCGGCGCGCCTTGCGACAAATTCAACCGGTCTTGCCCGTTAGCCCCTGACTTTATACTTCCTTCCACCCTTAACATTTCGTCCCATGATCGAGCTCAACGACCTTCGTAAATCCTACGGTGCCAACCGGGTGCTGCGCGGTCTGACCGCCTACTTTCCGCCGGGGAAGGTTTACGGCATCATCGGGGAAAACGGGGCGGGCAAGACCACCCTTTTCCGCTGCCTGGCCGGGCTGCAAAGCTACGAGGGAGAAATCACCGCGCCGGGTGATCTGCTGAGCCGCCACCTGGGCTTTCTGCAAACCAACAACTTCTTCTTTCCGCGCCTGACCGGCCGGGAGTACCTGCGCCTGCTTTGCCAGGCCCGGGACGTCGCCCCCACTAATCTCGACGAGCGCAACGTCTTCGATCTCCCGCTCGATGAGTACGCCGCCAATTACAGTACGGGGATGCAGAAGAAGTTGGCCCTGCTCGGCGTCCTGCTACAGAACAATAAGGTGCTGATCCTGGACGAACCCTTTAACGGCGTAGACATCCAGAGCAACATCATCATTACCGAAATCATCCGGGAGCTGCGACGGATGGGCAAAACGGTGCTCATCTCCTCCCACATCTTCGCGACGCTGAAGGACACCTGCGACGAGTTGTTCCTTCTGCGCGAGGGCCGCTTCGTTCACCACGTCCTCCCGGCCGACTACGCGAAGCTGGAGCGGGAGATGAACGAGGTGACGATCGGGGGGCGCATCGGGCGGCTGGGGTTGGGGTAGTTTTATGCATTCCCGTCCCCTACCACATCCACTTCTCAAAAACAACACTATGCGCCACTTCTCCCTGTTCCTGCTTCTCCTGGTTAGTACCTGCGTCCGCGCCCAAAGTTTCACCTATTCCGGAACGGTAGCGGCCGAAGACGGGGAACTGCTTCCATTCGCGACGATTATCGTTAAGGATTCCGCTACCGGTACGACCTCAGACCTGGACGGCCGATTTAGTTTCTTCCATACGGATTCCGTTACGGTAGTGACGGTCGCTTACACGGGTTTTGAAAGTAAAGACATGAAAGTGAAAGCCGGTGATGAACTCCGTCTGATTCTTCCGAATTCGGGTGCGGTGTTAGAAGAGGTTGTCGTTGTCGGTTACGGTGCCGCCAGGAAGAGTGATTTGACGGGGTCGGTTACCAAAATCAGCCGCGAATCCAGCAAAATCCGTAGCTCCCGCTCCGAAGTTACCTCGTCGGCAATGATGGATGAGTCGTCCGCGGGCAGCCCGTCACCCGCTCGCCCCGCATCCGCTCCCTCCTCTGGCCAGCTGACCGCCGGTGAAACGAATGACTTCAGTAAGTGGGACCTCTGGGAAGACATCAGCCAGGAAGACCTCGCTGAGTTCCGCGATATCTGGCGTTTTTACCCCAACCATCGCTACGCCGTCCAACTCACCCACCCGAACGGTCTGGCCGCCGTGGACGTGCCGGTGGAATTGATCGGGCAAGACGGCGGCGTCATATGGTCCGCCCGCACCGATAACCATGGCCGCGCGGAGTTGTGGGACGGTATGAACGTGGAGAAAGAAATCGATTCATCACTCCGCATCGTCGCAACTTCCAACGGTAAACCGGTAGAACTCGGTGCCGCCATCCCGATCGCTCAGGGTATGAACAAGCTGCAACTGACCCAGGACTGCGATCAACTCACCGCCGTCGATATCGCCTTCGTCGTCGACGCTACCGGCAGCATGGGCGACGAGATCGAGTATCTCAGTAGTGAGATGACCGACGTGTTGCTGCGTACCAAAGAGCAGCTGACGAACGCCGAGCTGCGTACCGCCGCCGTTTTCTACCGCGACAGCACCGACGATTACGTGACCATTCACCAGGATTTCGCCGAGCGGATCGACACCACCGTCTCATACGTCAACCGTCAGTATGCCAGCGGCGGCGGTGACCACCCCGAAGCCGTAGACGAAGCCCTGGAAACCGCGGTCGATCAACTGACCTGGCGGGAAAATGCCGCCGCCCGTCTGCTCTTTCTGGTACTCGACGCGCCACCGCACCAGGATGCGACCAGTAAACAGCGGCTGGCCGAAGTTACCCGCAAGGCCGCCGCAAAGGGCATCCGCATTATTCCCGTCGTCTGTTCGGGCATGAGCAAAGACGGCGAGTACCTGCTGCGTTCCATCGCTTTAGCCACTAACGGTACCTACGTTTTTCTGACGGACGATAGCGGCATCGGTGGCAAGCACCTCGCGCCGACTACGGATGCCTATGACGTAGAAAAGCTGAACGACCTGTTGGTGCGCGTCATCACCGCCTTTAGCCAGACCACGGATTGCGCTGAGGTCGGAACGGTGGAAGCACCCCAACAAGCGGAAAAGAAGAAAGGGCAGCTTAAATTCAAGGCTTTCCCTAACCCAACCACCGGCCCGCTGACGCTCAAGCTGCCGAAAGGGGAGGGAGACGTCTTTGTTTATGACCTCAATGGCAAGCTGCTGCGTCGTTTGGAGGTCACCGGACGCAAACAGACGTTAAATCTGGAAGGCCTCGCCGCGGGAACATACGCGCTTCGTTACTTACTCGATGATGCACAAGGAAGCCGTTTGATCGTCCTTACCAGATAAAATTTTGCAAAATAATTTACGAACGGACCGACGGTGAAAACTGGCGGCGCGGCGATGGCTGGCTGACGGACTGCAGCCCCTGCGATTGGTACGGCGTCAAGTGTGATGCCGACGGCCGGGTAACCGATCTGGCCCTGCGTGGTAACCGGCTCAGGGGCGATTTGCCCGCGGCATTCGGCGACCTGCCTTTCCTCCGCTTCCTGCACCTCGGCTATAACACGCTGACCGGTAATATTCCCGCGGGCGTATTCGCGCTCGACTCCCTTCGTACCCTTTACCTCGGTGGAAACGAACTCACCGGTGAGCTCCCCGCCGCTTTTGACGAGGCTACCCAATTGGAATGGCTGGTGCTCTACCATAACCAGCTTTCCGGAGAGCTTCCCGCTTCCATGGCCGCCTTTACAAGCTTAGAGGTGATCAATCTGTCCGACAATAATTTCTCCGGATCCATCCCCACCGGGCTCGGCGACTTGCCCAATATCGCGGGCGTGCAGCTGGCGAACAACAACTTCTCCGGTTGTTTCCCCGAAGACCTTACCGCCGCCGCCGACTACGGTACAACGCTCAACGTACCCGTACTGGAAAGCGGTATTTACCTGCTGGAAGCTACTTCGGGAGCGGAGCGGGGAGTACGGCGGATTATCGTTCAGTAATGCTACCGAGAAGCCGCCTCCCGCGACACATTTGCCGCAGGAGGCGGCTTCACGCCAAAAAAAGCCGGCCAACTCTCCGAGGAGAGTTGGCCGGCTTACTTATACAACAACTGCGGTAATCCTTTACTTGACCTTGAACAGCTCAACGTCGAAGACCAGTGCCGCGTAGGGCGGGATCTTCGGTGCGGAGCCTTGGGCGCCGTAAGCCAGGTTGTAGGGGATGAAGAAGCGGTACTTCGCGCCTTCTTTCATCAGCTGTACGCCTTCCGTCCACCCGGGGATGACGCGGTTGAGGGGAAACTCGATGGTTTCGCCGCGCTCCACGGAGCTGTCGAAAACGGTACCGTCGGTGAGGGTGCCGTGGTAGTGTACCTCGACGGTTTCGGTAGCGGTGGGGCTGCTGCCGGTTCCTTCCTTCAGCACTTCGTACTGCAGGCCGGAGTCGGTGACCTTCACTTCGGGGCGCTTGGCGTTGGCGGCGAGAAATTCTTCACCTCCCTTGCGGGCTTCGGCGCCTTCCGATTCCTGGCGCTTCATCATGAAGGCCTGAATTTTGGCGTTCGCCTCCTGCGGGGTGAGGTTGGCGTTACCGGCTTCGGCGGCTTTCATGCCTTCGGCCAGTTGATCGATGTCGATGGTGCCGAATTGCTCGGAAAGGTTGCCGTGCATGAGAATGCCGAGGGCGTAAAAAGTAGAATCCATTGGATCGGGGTTGTTTTGGGCCTGGAGTTGGCCGAGAAAAAGGCATAGGGTAATGCCGAGAAAAATTTGTTTCATTTGGTAGTTGGAATGATGATTCGATTGATGAGACGATCTAACGCCGCGGACTAAAAACAAGGTCTGTCACCAACCACGTTTTCGCTATTCGCGTTGCACCCGCGGCCCCGCCCGTATGCGTCACCTCGCTATCTTCTGGATGAAGTAACCGATGCCCGCAATGATGAGCAGCATCACGCCGGCAAAGAAAAACGCAAAGGGGGCATCAGGGTTGACCGCCGCCACCATTTCCGGCGGAAAAGTGACCAGCTCGTAGTTGACGCGCGCCAGACCGGCTCCCGCCTGCTCGCCGTACAGGCCCAGTACGAGGCCGGGCACCAGCACCGCGAACCCGAGCGGCATGGCGATGGCAAACAGACGCGTAATGGCGTCCATCTTCGCCGCTTCCAGCACCGATTTCAGGATGGAAAGGTGAAAGAAAACCGTGAGGAGCACCACGATAACCAGTCCGAGCCGGAACAGTTGACTCGTCCAGAACCAGTAATCGACCAGTTCGGGGCCACGCCACGCCATAGCGGCGAGCAAGAAACAGGAGAGCGTAAGTCCCGGTCGCATCAGCCGCGTCCATTCGGTATGATATATGGGTAGGAATGCCCGCAAACCGCCCAGGTAAAGGAACAGGAAACCCGCCGAAATACCGACGAATAACCAGGCGGAGAGGCTACCGTAAAGGGCAAGCGTACCGGTGAAAATGCCGAAGTAGAGCAGGGGCGTGAGGAATGATGTTTCCGCTAAACCACCGCCGAACGATAACAACAGCGTTACGATCAGCAGTAGCAAAGCCAGGTACTTACCGGCGTTGTTACCGTCGGCGATTTCCAGCGCACGCAGTCGGAAATCGTCGGTGGCGGAGCTCAAATCGGCGCGCGCCGTGCGCCAGTTGCCGTAAGCGGAGGTGCCACCCTGATCGAGGTAAGTGTAGAAATCGAGCAGTGCTTCCGCGCCCGGTGATGGCGCCGGGGCGGTATCCGGTCGGTCTTCGTAAAAGCGGCTGGTGTTAAAGGTCGAGCCGTCTACCGTCGCCACGGGCGGGGCAAAGACCGGGAGCCGGTGGTCGAGCCAGGTTCCGAGGGCGTAGTTGAGCACGTTAGCCAACAGTACGCAGAAGAGTATGCCCGCGAGGCGCTTAGGCACTTTGGCGGGCGGCTTCAAAGAGGTACAGCAAGTCGCCGAGGCGCTCCTTCAATCCGTCGCGGTCGACGATGAAATCCAGGAAGCCGTGTTCCAGCAGGAATTCGGACGTCTGAAAGCCTTCCGGTAATTCCTTCTTGATCGTTTCCTTGACCACGCGGGGGCCGGCAAAGGCGATGAGGGCTTCCGGCTCAGCCAGGTTGATGTCGCCCAGCATGGCGTAACTGGCCGTGACGCCGCCCGTGGTCGGGTCGGTCATCAGGCTGAAATAGGGCACGCCTTCTTTGGCCAGCTGGCTGAGCTTAACGCTGGTTTTAGCCATCTGCATCAGGCTGAAGGCGGCCTCCATCATTCGGGCACCACCGGTTTTGGAAATGATCAGCAGCGGCGTGCGACTCTTACGCGCCTCATCGATGGCCAGGGCGATCTTTTCTCCCACTACGCTGCCCATGGACCCGCCGATGAAACTGAAATCCATGCACGCAACGATGATCGGACGACGATTGACCTTACCCCGGGCAACCCGGATAGCATCCGTCAAACCCGTTTTTTTCTTGGCGGATTTCAACCGGTCTTTATAGCTCTTGAGGTCGGAAAATTTGAGCATATCAACCGCCCGCAGATCGGGGGCAAACTCCTCGAAAGTACCGTCGAAAAGTATATCGAAGTATTCCCGCGAGCCAATACGCGTGTGGTAATTACAGCTCGGACATTTATAGAGGTTTGCCTTAAGATCTTTGCGCAACACCGTTTCGGCGCAGCGTTTACACTTGTACCAGACGCCCTCCGGCGTGTCTTTCTTGTTTCGCGTAGTGGTTTGAATTCCACTCGTAAGGCGTTTAAACCATCCCATATCTTGCGTTTTACGGGGCAAATGTAGCTAAACCGTAAGGTAGTCGGAAGCCGGGGGGCGAAAGTCCGGCACTTATGACGCCTGACTTTTGACTTTTAACTACCCGGGGCGGGGGCGCGGGATGCAAGGCAACCGGCTTTAAAAACGGGGAGAACGAACCTGGTGGTCTGATTATCCCACGTCAATACCCTGTTGAGCCATCGAAACCGGTTTTCCGTTCCCTGCTTTACGGCTAATCCCCTAACTTTAAGGTATTCAAGCCGGTTTGACCCATACCATGTTTAAAGTCGTTAATTCTCTTTTTCGCAGCTACATCGGCCGCTACCGACGCGAGTTGGTGCGCCATTACGAAGGCCCCCTGTCCCTGCAGGCGGAGGTGCTCAACGACATTTTGCGCCACAACCGCAGCACGGCGTTTGGCCGCGAGCATGATTTCTACGGCCTGATCAAGCAGCCGAACGACTACGCCGGCCGCGTTCCCGTCCGCACCTACGAAGAACACTTACCCTACCTGGAGCGGGTACTGAAAGGGGAAAAACGCGTACTTACCGACGATGCTATCGACTGGATCTCCACCACCAGCGGGACGACGGGTGCTACGAAATACCTGCCGCTTTCCAGCCGCGCGATCAGTGAGATTCACTTAAAGGGCAGCTGGATGAGTCTGGCCTGCGTTTACGAGAAAGACGAGGAGGCACAGGTCTTCAGTTCCAAGAACCTCCTGATCGGCGGCGCCCTCAAGGGCTTACACCCCACCTTAGGCGTACCCCAGGGAGACATCAGCGCGGTCATCATTCAGAGCATCCCGCGCATCATGCGGTCGTTCTACATCCCCGACGTCGACCTGGCGACCACCGGAAATTACGAAGAGAAGATCGAGCGTATCGCCCAGCTGGCCGCCCGGGAAGCCGGTATTACCACGCTCGGCGGCGTACCGACCTGGAACCTGCCGCTCTACCGTCGCATCCTCGAAATTCACGGCGGCGATAATATGCTCGACGTGTGGCCCGAGGCGCGCATTTTTAAGCACGGCGGCGTCAACTTCGCGCCGTACCGCGCCCAGTTCGAGCAGCTGTTCCCGCGCGAAGACTTCATCTTCCAGGAAATTTATAACGCTACCGAAGGCTTCTTCGGCGTGCAGGACAAGGACGACTTGCGCACGATGCTGCTGCTACTGAACGCCGGCGTCTACTATGAATTCATCCGCTGGGAAAATTACCAGGCGGGCCTGATGGACGCCGTTTCGCTGGCCGGGGTAACGACCGATGAAACCTACGTCATGCTCATTACTACCGCCGCGGGTCTTTACCGCTATCCGATGGGGGACCTGATCGAATTTACCGAGATCAATCCCTACCGGCTGCGCATCCTCGGCCGGACGCAGGAATTCATCAACGCTTTCGGGGAAGACCTGCTGCGGTCGGAAGCCGAAGGGGCATTGCTCGCCGCCTGCGAGGGCAGCCGCGCCCTCGTCCGCGAGTTCACCATCGCGCCGGAATACGTAAGCCTGGCCACCGGCGGCCGCCATCACTGGGTCATCGAGTTCGAACGCCCGCCGGCGGATCCGGACCTCTTCAACCGCCTGCTCGACGAAAACCTGATTGCCGCCAACTACAACTACGCCGCCAAACGAAGCAACGACTTCGCCATCCGCCGCCACGCGCTAACCATCGCGCCGGAGGGCTTCTTCCGCTCGTGGCTCAAGGCGCGCGGCAAACTCGGCGGGCAGTACAAAGTGCCGCGGCTGGCGAACCACCGGCGATTTCTGGAGGATATTTTGGGGAAGTTGTCGGTTTGATCAAAAAGGCGGTTCGAGCGGCCCGCCCCCGTTTACGGATGAATGATTTCCGCTATCGCTACGTGTACATCCGCAAATGATCGCCCGGGCCGCATCCCTTCGGTCAAGACCTTAGCGCGGGCGGCCCGGACCGTAAGTTCCGCTGACGCCAGTCGCGGAATTTCGGGTTGGAACGCCCGAAGCGGATTCATGCGGATAAACTTATCCATCTCCTTTCCCTATTTTCGCCCCATGCTTTCCGATATCCTCGATGACCAGCAGCTTCCCCGCGATTTCGCCGTCTACCAACGCTTCAACCGGCTGGAAGACATGAACGACGTGGTCGCAACCCTGGAAGCGAACCACATTATCGTCCGCACCTCTCACGAATTGGCGGGGGAGTGGAAGGATACCAACTTCATCGGCTCGCCGTTGCAACCCAAATTCTGGATCGAAATCCCCGCCCGCCAGTTCGCCAAGGCCAATTTCATGCTGCGGGAAGCCGCCGAGGAAAACATTTCCGACGCCGATCTCGATGCCCACCCCTTTGCCGAATACGCCCGCGCGGAACTGGAGCAAGTGTTGTTGGAAGACACCGAATGGAGCCCGGACGCCGTCGTCGTCGCGCGCAAACTACTGCTGCGCCAGGGCCACGACGTCGACCTCAGCCGCCTCCGCCAGGCTTCCCGCGAACGGGTAGCGCGGAAGTACACGCCCAGATCGGGCCATCGCCTCGCCCTGCTGTTCTTCACGCTCTACGGCGGCTTCTCCGGCCTGTCGGTCTGGATCACCAGTTTGCTGATCGCCGCGGGCGTTCTGCTCTGGTATACGGTCGGTACCCGCCGAGACCCCAACGGCGTCTCACATCCGGCTTACGACAAGCCTTCCCGGCAATGGGGGCGGGTCGGGCTGCTCGTTACGGGCGTATGCCTGGCTTTCGGTCTGCTGAACTTCTTCTGGCTGCACTGGGTCCGCTTCCCGGCAATTGATGTTTGGTATTGGATCTGGTTTTGATTCGGGCGTATTGGAGTGTGTTGGTGCTATTGGTCTATTGGTGCTATTAGGCACATAGCAATAGACCAATAGTTCCAATAGACCAATAGACCAATAGACCAATAGACCAATAGACCAATAGCTCCAATAGACCAATAGCTCCAATAGCTCCAACAGACCAATAGCTCCAATAGCTAGTGGGAAAACGGATGATATGTCGGCGGAAGCCATCCACATCCTAGAATTTTCGCGAACTTGTACGCGATACTGACTTCCCTCATGCGCCTCCTCTACCTGTTCTCATTTTTACCGCTGACCGCGCTGCTAGGCGGCCTGGCCGGCCCGTCGGCCCCGATGATGGAGATCTGTGACAATGCGTTGGACGACGACGGCGACGGGCTTACCGACCTCAACGACCCGCAGTGCGCCTGCGCGCTGTTCGAGCCGACGTCCCGCATTCCCAACCCTTCTTTCGAGGACCGCGACTGCTGCCCTCAAGAGCGCAGCCAACTGAACTGCGCCCGGGGGTGGATTCAAGCCTCCGCCCCGACCACCGACCTGATCAGCGAATGCGGATGGCTGGGCTTCCAGGAATACGTCACGCCGCAACCGTTCCCGGACGGGGAGAGCGTGATGGGTTTTCGCAACGGCTTGTTTCAGCTCCGCGAGATGGGCGACGAGCAAATTCCGCAGTGGAAGGAATACGCCGGTGCCTGCCTGATCCAGCCGCTGCAAAAGGACCAGGATTACCGCATCGAATTTTACGTCGGCTTCGCGGATTTCGCCAGCTCGCCGCCCATCAATATCTCCTTCTTCGGAACGCCCTCGTGCGACTACCTGCCCTTCGGCGACATGGACGTTAACTTCGGTTGCCCGACGAACGGGAACAACTGGGAACTGCTGAGCGCCGTTTTCGTGAACCGGCCCACCGGCGGCGGCTGGGTACAGGCTGCGCTGGACGTCACGCCGGATAAGGACATCGCCGCCATCGCCATCGGCCCGCCCTGCCGCATCGCCTCTACGTCCGCCAACCCTTACTATTTCTTCGATGACCTGGTACTGGACGAACTCAAATTCTTCAACTCCCGCATCACCGCCGTTAATCACCCCTGCAATGATCGCTTCTCGCTGGAATTTCCGGAAGACGACGAAGCAATTTTTCAGTGGTACAAAGACGGTATCGCGCTGATCGGGGAAACCGCACACCGCTTGTCTGGCATTCGGGGGGCGGGCCGCTACGAGGTGGTCTTTACGACCGCCGACGGCTGCCGGGTGGCAGAGCCCTACAACTACGAACGGCCGGTGATCTACGAGCGACCGAACATCACCATCTGCGCCGGAGAAACCTACCGCCTGGGCGACGTCGAACTTACGGAAACCGGCGTGTACCGCGATACCATCATCAGTTTCCAGGGCTGTGACAGCATCGTTCGCCTCGACCTGACGGTGCGCACGGAAGAGATCAACCGGGTTACGGCGCGCATCTTTCCCGGCGAGACCTACTTCGTGGAGTGGGAGAAACGTAAGCTGCCCGGCCGCTACGATTTCACGCTCACCGATCAACTGGGTTGCGACAGCCTCGTGTTGCTCGACTTATCCTATTACCAGCTTTTCACCCCGACGGCTTTTTCGCCGAACGGAGACGGGCTGAACGACACTTTCACCGTCCTCGGCGGCGATGACCTGACCGAAGTCCGCCGCTTAGCGGTGTACGACCGCTGGGGCGCGGAGGTCTACGTCGGCGACGCCTGGGACGGTCGCTCGCGCGACGGCAGGGTCAACCCCGGCTTGTTCGCCTACGTGGCGACGGTAGTTATGGATGACGGTAAGGCGAGGGAGGTAAGGGGGGCAGTGTTGTTGGTCTTGTAGTCTTGTGGTCTATTGGTCTTGTGGTCTATTGGTGTTATTGGTCTATTGGGGCTACCGCATGTTGTAGCCGCTATAGACGTGATAGACGGCTAAGTTCGTAGGACATCGCTATCACCAGACTACGAGGTCAATAGTCCACAAAACCAACAGACCAATAGACCAATAGCTCCAATAGCTCCAATAGACCAACAGACTACAACGGAATATTCCCATGTTTCCGTTTCGGCCGGGCCACTTCCTTGTTTTCCAGGATGGCGAAGCCCCTAACCAACTTTCGTCGCGTCGTACGCGGTTCGATCACCTCGTCGATGAAGCCACGTTGGGCGGCGCGGTAGGGATTGGCGAATTTCTCGGCGTAGTCCGCTTCTTTTTCGGCGAGTTTGGCGGTGGGGTCATCGGCGGCCTGGATCTCGCGGCGGAAGATGATCTCGCTGGCGCCCTTTGCGCCCATCACGGCGATCTCGGCGGCGGGCCAGGCGAAGTTGAGGTCGGCCCCGATGTGTTTGGAGTTCATCACGTCGTACGCGCCGCCGTAGGCCTTGCGGGTGATGACGGTAATGCGGGGCACGGTGGCTTCGCTGAGGGCGTAGAGCAGTTTGGCGCCGTTGGTGATGATGCCGTGCCACTCCTGGTCGGTGCCGGGCAGGAAGCCGGGTACGTCGACCAGCACGAGCAGCGGTACGTTGAAACAATCGCAGGTACGCGTAAAGCGGGCGGCTTTCTTGCTCGACTCCACGTCGAGTACTCCGGCCAGGCTCATCGGCTGATTGGCGACGATACCGATGGCTTTACCCGCCAGCCGCGCGAAGCCGACAACGATGTTATCGGCGTAATTTTCGTGGATTTCAAAGAAAGTGTCCGCGTCGATAATGCCGTTGATGACCGCCCGCATATCGTACGGCTGGTTGGCGGAGGCGGGGACGATCGTCTCCAGCTCGTCCCGGTATTCTTCGCCCAGCTCATAGGGTAGGGCGGCGGTCTTTTCCTCGCAGTTTTGCGGCAGGTAACTCAGCAGCGTCTTGAGCTTGTTGAGGCAATCCACGTCATTGGCGGCGGTCAGGTGGGTGACGCCGGATTTGGTGGAGTGGGTGGAGGCACCGCCGAGTTCCTCGCTGGTCACCTCCTCGTTGGTCACCGTCTTGACCACGTTCGGGCCGGTAACGAACATATAGCTGGTTTGCTCGACCATGATTGTGAAGTCCGTCATCGCCGGGCTATAGACCGCACCGCCGGCGCAGGGCCCCATAATGGCGGACAGCTGAGGAATGACGCCGGAGGACTGCACGTTGCGGTAGAAGATATCCGCGTAGCCGCCCAGCGACCGGACGCCTTCCTGGATGCGCGCGCCGCCGGAGTCGTTAAGGCCCAGCAGGGGCGCGCCTGTCTTGACGGCCATGTCCATCACCTTGCAGATCTTCTCCGCGTGGGTTTCGGAAAGCGCGCCGCCGAAGACGGTGAAGTCCTGCGCAAAGACATAAACGAGGCGGCCGCTGATCATTCCGTGGCCGGTCACCACGCCGTCGCCGTAAAACAGCTGGTCCTGCATCCCGAAATCCGTCGTGCGGTGGGTGACCAGCGCGCCGATCTCCTCGAAACTACCCGGGTCGAGCAGCAGGTGGATACGCTCGCGGGCGGTCAGCTTCCCTTTCTGGTGCTGTTTATCGATGCGGATTTGGCCGCCGCCGAGTTGGGCGAGGGCGAGTTTTTCGGCGAGGAGCTGGTTGGGCATGGGTTGGTTTGGTTGGGCGGGGGCTAAGGTAACAAAAGCGACGCTGGTTGATACGCTGATACCGGGTTTGTCTCCACGTATTTTTAATGGAATTGCCGGGGGAATCTACCTGATTTCAGAACCACATCGTCAAGAGGCTTTTTCATACTTCCCTTGCACCCGCGTCCCCGCCCTCCTCACGTTCCCCAGGGCGGGGACGCGGGTGCAAAGGAAGGTTGAAGAACCCGGTAGCGCGCGACATTCCGAATCTAGCCAAACCGATTACCTTTAGCCCCCCAAGCCACCCACTATGAAATACGGAGTCTTTCTCCCGGCGCTGCTGGTCAGCATCACCATGCTCTTCGCCGCCTGCGATACCGCCCCGGTGGAATCCGCTGAGTCCGAAGTTGCCACTCCCGCTCCCGACGCTGATCTTCCCGCAGACTTCAAAGCCGTGCTCGACGCCCACGGTGGACTGAGCGACTGGAAGAAATTCCGTCAACTCAGCTACGAAATGCCAAAGGGCGATGACGCCTCAGAGTACCAGCTGGTCGACCTGTACGACCGTCGCGAATATATCCGCCAGCCCGGGCGCGACGGCGGCGAAGACGTCGAGATCGGCTTCGATGGTTCCGACCTCTGGATCACGGCGGACACCAGCTACCAGGGCAACCCCGCTTTCTACAAAAACCTCATGTTCTACTTCTACGCCATGCCGTGGGTGCTCGCCGACCCCGGCATCAACTACACCGCCGCCGAGCCCCTGACCTTTGGCGGCAACGATTACCCGGGCATCCTGGTCAGCTACGGCGACGGCGTCGGGTTCAGCCCCAAGGATAACTACCGACTGCACTTCGACCCCGCCACCAAAAAGATGCGCTGGCTGGGCTACACCGTTACCGGCCGCAGCGGTAAATCGAGCGATAAATTCAGCTGGATCGAGTACCCGACCTGGACCGACCGGGGTGGGGTGGAGCTGCCGGACAGCCTCGTTTGGTATACCGTGGAAGACAACGTTCCGGTGGCGCCGCGGCGGGCGGGGCAGTTCAATACGGTGACGCTGGAAAAGGCGGCGGCGGAGGATGCGCGCTTTGCGATGCCGGCGGGGGCACGGGTGGTGAAGTAAAGGTTTCGTTCTATGGTTATGGTTGAGGAGTTTCACTCCGAATGCCAGACGAGTGGCTACGCCCTCCTCGTCTGGCATTCGGAGTGAAACTCCTCAACCATTGTATGTACAGATACCGCTTGCCCTTAACAAGGGCGAAGATACAGTACGGCCTGAAGGCCGACGGACGTCATGGCAGCATGATGCGCAGAATCGCCGCAGCCGCCTTAGCAATCACCGTCCCCGGACCGAAGATCGCCGCCACGCCATGATCGTACAGGAATTGGTAATCCTGTTCGGGGATCACGCCGCCGGTGACCACCAGGATGTCGCCGGCACCCTCCGCCTTCAGGGCCGCGATGGCCTGGGGAACCAGCGTTTTGTGGCCCGCCGCCAGCGAGGAGATGCCGAGGATGTGCACGTCGTTCTCCACCGCCGAGCGGGCGGCCTCTTCCGGGGTCTGGAAGAGCGGACCCACGTCTACGTCGAAACCGATATCGGCAAAGCTGGAGGCGATCACCTTCGCGCCGCGGTCGTGCCCGTCCTGCCCGAGTTTGGCGACGAGGATGCGGGGCTGGCGGCCGTACGTTTCAGCGAAGCGGCGGGTCAAATCCCGCGCAGCCTGAAATTCTTCGTTTCGCTGCATTTCGCTGGCGTAAGCACCACTGATGATGCGGTTGGTGGCCCGGTAGCGGCCGAAGACGGATTCAAGGGCGTCGGAGATCTCACCGAGGGTGGCGCGGGCGCGGGCGGCTTCCACGGCCAGGGCCAGGAGATTCCCATTGCCGGTCGCCGCACAGGCCCTTAATACTTCCAATGCACCCGCGACCGCGCCCCCATCTCTTACTCCTTTAATATTTTCCAATCTTGCAATCTGTGACTTACGAACCGCTTTGTTATCGACCTCCAGGGTGTCGATCTGCTGTTCTTCGTCTTCGTTGCGGAAGAGGTTGACGCCGATGATCTTTTCCGTACCGCCGTCGATGCGGGCCTGTTTGCGCGCCGCGGCTTCCTCGATGCGGAGCTTGGGCAGACCTTTCTCGATCGCCCTGGCCATGCCACCGAGTTCCTCCACCTCTTTCATCAGGGCGCGGGCGCGGTCCGCCAGATCGGCCGTCAGCTTTTCGACGTAGTAGCTGCCGCCCCAGGGGTCGACCACTTTGGTGATGCCGACCGCGTCGCTCTGCAGGTATTTCTGGGTGTCGCGGGCAATTTTTGCGGAGAAGTCGGTCGGCAGCGCGATCGCTTCGTCCAACGAATTGGTGTGCAGGCTCTGGGTGCCGCCGAAGACGGCCGCCATCGCCTCGACCGTCGTACGGGCGATGTTGTTGAACGGGTCCTGCGCCGTGAGGCTGTAACCCGAGGTCTGGCAGTGGGTGCGCAAAGCCATCGACTTGGCGTTCTTCGGCGCGAACGCACCGACGATCTCCGACCAGAGCAGCCGCCCCGCCCGCAGCTTGGCGATCTCCATAAAGTGGTTCATGCCGATGCCCCAGAAGAAACTCAGGCGCGGCGCGAAATCGTCGATCGCCAGCCCCGCCTTCAGGCCAGTGCGGATGTACTCCAGCCCGTCCGCCAGCGTGTAAGCCAGTTCCAGATCGGCGGAGGCGCCCGCCTCGTGCATGTGGTAGCCGCTGATGCTGATGCTGTTGAATTTCGGCATGTTCGCCGCCGTATAGGCGAAGATGTCACCCACGAGCCGCATCGACTCGGCGGGCGGATAGATGTAGGTATTGCGGACCATGAACTCCTTGAGGATGTCGTTCTGGATGGTGCCGGAAAGGAGGGCCTTATCTACGCCTTGTTCTTCAGCCGCTACAATAAAGAAGGCCATGATGGGGATCACCGCGCCGTTCATCGTCATAGAAACCGACATCTTATCCAGCGGAATCTTATCGAACAGGATCTTCATGTCCTCTACCGAGTCGATCGCCACGCCCGCCATACCCACGTCACCCGTTACCCGTGGGTGATCGGAGTCGTAACCCCGGTGGGTGGCCAGGTCGAAAGCGACCGACAAGCCTTTTTGCCCTTGCGCCAGGTTACGCCGGTAGAAGGCGTTCGATTCCTCCGCCGTGGAGAAGCCGGCGTACTGCCGGATCGTCCACGGCCGCCCGGCGTACATGCTGGAATAGGGGCCGCGCACGTAGGGCGGCAGGCCGGCGACGGAACCCAGATGGGAGAGGGCGGCGATGTCTTCGGGGCGGTAAACCGGATGGATGTCGATGCCTTCGGGAGTAGGCGAAGCCGGCCCGCCTTCCGGCTGGCGCGAGGTTGGCCTGCGCCACGGTATTTTGCTGAAGTCGGGTTGCATGATCTAACGTTGAAGTGTGTCGAAAGAGCCATGGTTGAGGAGTTTTACTCCGAATGCCAGAATGGAAGCGTGGCCGCCCGTCTGGCGTTCGGAGTAAAACTCCTCAACCATTGTAGCGGTATTATACGGTCGGCACCCGGAGTTGGCGCAGTGCCTTTTCATAAACATACGCCCCCATCAACGCGCCCACCCGTTGCTCCTCCTCCCGTTCCGCCAAAATGGCTTCCGGGGAGTAGTGTTCCTTGACGAAGTTCGTGTCGAACTTACCACTGATAAACGCCTCGTGATCAACGACGAAGCGGCCAAAAGGTAAAGTCGTTTCGATGCCTTCGATACGGTAGGCGTCGATGGCGTCGCGCATCCGTTGCAGGGCTTCGGCGCGGGTATCGCCGTAGGTGATGAGCTTGGCGATCATCGGGTCGTAGTAGATCGGGACGTCCATGCCCTGCTCGAAACCATCGTCGACGCGGACGCCGTCGGTGTTTGCCGGTGGCTGGTAGACGTCCAGCCGGCCGATGCTGGGCAGGAAGTTGTTGAGCGGGTCTTCGGCGTAGACGCGCAGCTCGATGGCGTGGCCTTTGATGGTCAGATCGGACTGAGTGAAAGTCAAGGCCTCGCCGCGCGCGACGCGGATCTGCTGCTCGACAAGGTCGACGCCGGAGATGATCTCCGTGACCGGGTGCTCGACCTGGAGGCGGGTGTTCATCTCCAGGAAGTAGAAGTTGTTTTGGCCGTCGAGCAGGAATTCGACGGTGCCGGCACCGAGGTAATCGCAGGCTTCGGCAACCTTGACGGCGGCCTCGCCCATGCGGCGGCGCAGGTCGGGGTCGTTGTTGAGCGGCACGGCGGGAGCTTCTTCCACCACCTTCTGGTGCCGCCGCTGGATGCTGCACTCCCGCTCGAAGAGGTAAACGGTGTTGCCGTGGGCGTCGGCCAGCACCTGGATCTCGATGTGGCGCGGGTTGGTGACGTACTTCTCGATGAAGACCGATCCGTCACCGAAAGCCGAGGTGGCTTCGCTGATGGCGCGTTCCATCTGCGATTGCAGCTCTTCGCTGTTCTCGACGACGCGCATGCCCTTGCCGCCGCCGCCGGCCGCCGCTTTGATCAGGATGGGATAGCCGACGCGCTCGCCGATTTGTTTGGCCAATTCGACGTCGGTGATCGCCTCCTCGATGCCGGGCACCATGGGAATGTCGTAGTCCGCTACCGCCTCTTTGGCGGCCAGTTTATTGCCCATCACCTCGATGGCATGGGGCCGGGGACCGACGAAGGTCAGCCCCGCCGCATCCACGGCGCGGGCGAAATCGGCGTTCTCGCTCAGGAAGCCGTAGCCGGGGTGGATGGCGTCCGCGCCAGTTTGCGTGGCCGCCGCGATGACCTTGTCCATAACCAGGTAAGACTGGTTAGAGGGGGCGGGGCCGAGCAGCACGGCCTCGTCGGCGAAGCGCACGTGGGGCGCGTTGCGATCGACTTCCGAATAGACGGCGACGGTCTTGATGCCCATGCGGCGGGCGGTGCGCATGACGCGCAGGGCGATTTCTCCGCGGTTGGCTACTAGTAGTTTTTTCATTGGTCTTTGGCGTGTAGTGCTTGAAATTCGGCCCAGAGATTGCTTGCGTAATGGTCCGTCAGTGTCTCGATGTAGTAACTCCCCGCGGCGGGGTCCGCCACCTTGCCGAGACGAGCTTCTTCGATGAGCAAGTGATGAATGTTCCCGGCGATGCGGCGATAGAAATCATTTTCCTCTTTGTGGTCGGCGGCCGAGGGAATGAAGAGTACGTCCGCTCCACCGATGACGGCCGCCGTTGCGCTCACGGCATTGACGATGTGGTTCATGTTGGGTTCCTTTTCCCGCCGGGGAAGGAAAACGCGGATCGTGCATTTCACGGAACCATTGGTTTGCTCCCGGACCAGTTGCCAGCAAAGGCGAATGGCCCGCAGCAGCGCGACGGTTTCGAAGAAATTTTCGGTGGGTGGCCAGACGTAAAATACCGGGGAAACGTCGGCTTGCAAGGAAGCATGATAAAGGTCGAGGGCGGGTTTGCCTCGTCCCCGGTTGATTTCGTGCTCGTCGACGTAGTGATCGATCATTTCCAGGTGAATGCCATTCAGCAGAACCTTCTTTTGGGCGGCATCCATTGGGCTATAGCGGGAGAACCATAGAAACTGGGCACCCCCTTTAAGGGCGGCCAGTGCCCGCTTATTTGCTTTGGTAACGTCCTGTACGCCGATGTGCGCACCGATCTGCCAGCCGGGTTCCGACTTCAGCGGTGCGGGAGGACATCGTAAGTCTTCGGCGTGATGGAAAGGCGATAGCGTCTTTTCCCCCACGGTAAAGTCCAGCTCCTCCAGCGGCTTGCCGCGCAGGTCTTTGGTGACTTTGGCGAGCCATTCGGCTTTGGTGACGGAGGGAAAAGTTTGCATGTTCGGTTTGGTTGGTGGGAGAGAAGCGGGGTGGAGGCATCGGTTTATTCTATTTCCACCAGCAATTGCTTCTTTTCTACGGCTTCGCCCTTGCTCACCTTGATGGCTTTTACGACGCCGTCGGCTTCGGCTTTAAGCACGTTTTCCATCTTCATAGCTTCGAGGATAAGGAGGGGCGTGCCGGCGGTTACCTCGTCGCCCGCCTTGACCATTACGTCAAGTACGAGGCCGGGCATGGGCGCGACGGCATCAAGGGTTTTGGCGGCGGTGGCGACGCTGAAACCGAGGCGTTTGACCAGCTGATCGGTTTCGTCGCTGAGCACCAGGGTCTGACGGCGGCCGTTGACGGAAAGGGTGACCGTTTTGGCGGCGGGGTCGAGGTCCAGGATTTCAACTTGGTAGGCGGTGCCGTCTTTGAGCAGGTGCCACTTTCCGGGGCTGACCTCATGGGCGTCGAGGGCCGCGAGGTCGGTGGCTTCGATGGGGTAGGTGCGGTCGTTGTTAGTTACCTGGTAGGCGGGCATGGCTGCTGGTTTCCGGAGTGAAGTTACGCAGCTAAGGTTGTCAGGACAACTGCCGCATTCGGCGAAAGGTAATCAATTACCGAATACGCCGACCGGGCTTTTTTGCGCTTTTTAACAGGGCATCCAGTTCCCGTCGGGAATAATATCGGCCGGCACGGATCACCGCCTGAATTTTTGTTGAGTTGCGGATGTCTTCGAGGGGATTGGCGTCCAGCAACACGAGATCCGCCAGATAGCCTTTTCGGACGAGCCCCAGGGTATCTTCCATCCCGAAAAAACGCGCCGGGTTGAGGGTAGCCGTTTTTAGTGCTTCCAGGGGCGTCAGGCCGGATTCCACCAGTACGGCCAGTTCCTCGTGCAGGCTGTAACCGGGGGTGAGGTAGGCGATCGGGCAATCCGTACCGGCCATTATTTCCACGCCGGCCGCGTGTAACGGCTTGATCATTTTCATCGACCAGGTGCCGGATGCTTTTGCCGCCGCGGAAAACGTCCGCGTACCCAATGCCTTCATGCCCTCCAGCCAGTTTTGAGATAAGCTATCAGGGAGAAACTTTACGCTCTCCTGAAAATCCGGCCGGTTAACGTACATCCGGTTGCGGAAGGTGTTTAGGGCCAAAGTCGGTACCTGCCAGGTATTATTAGCGGCTAAAACCCGCAGGACTTCAGCTGTTTTGGCGGAATCCTGTTTGGCCATGGCTTCCGTCCGTTGCGCGGCGTGAATACGGGAGCGCAGCACGGAGCCACCGATGTTTTCATCCAGGGCGAGCATTTTAAGACGTTTTTCCAGTAGTTCATCGGCGTTAGCGGCGCAGGAAACCTCGAGGTTACGCAGGTGTTCCATACAGTTCATACCCGCGTTGGAGGCACTGACGGCATCCATACTCAAAGGGATGTGGCCGGTAACTTTCAGTCCCATTTCCCGTGCCCTTTTCGTGATCGCCAGTAACTGGTCGGGAGTCAGCATTTCGTATGCTTTAAGAAAATCTACTTCGGCATCCTCAAGCTCCTTCAGAAGGTCGAGCACCTCGGTAACGGAACCGGAACCGACGGAAAGCGGCGGAAGGTTAGGGGCACTGCCGTCGTAGACGTTTCTGTCCCCATCCAGGAGCGGGCCGGCCATTTTCACCCTCGGCGCGGCGGTGGAATCCCGTCCGGCGGCGTCTCGCCAGGCTTTCACCTTTTCCAATCTACCGCCCGTATCACGCACGCTGGTCACGCCATAGCCGAGGAAAAGCGCGAACATGCTGGGAGCCAGGGGTTCCGCGTAATCGAAATGAACGTGCGCATCCCACAAACCCGGAATCAAATATTTCCCGCTACCATCGATTACGGTATTCGACGACGAGGCGGGAGCATCGGCGGAAGGTACTATAGAAAGGATGCGGCCGTCTTTGAGGTAAACCGTTTGGTTCTCGCGCAATCCCGCTTCGGCGTCGATCACGCTGACGTCCGTGATGACCAGGGCGTCCTGAATGTCCGGCACGGCGGGCCGGCAGCTATATAAAAAAATGAATAGCAAGGTGAAACCGGTAATGGTTCCGGTTATCGTACGGATGGAAATCATAGTGGGTTGGTCTTAAGGGATTGCGGAAGAATAAATCGGCTGCTTGACGAAGCACGGTGCCGCGAGCACCGTTTGTATACCGTCAACTTATTTTTCCGCAATCCCTAACTGCGTGGAAAGTAAAAATAGGGCACGGTTGTGATCTATCCACGGTATGGGCGGAAATGAAAATTGCTATTTCCATAAGAGCATTTGGGCGGAGGACGCTGGTGCAAAGGTTTGCCACCCGCCGCCCGAATGGCGATTAATCGGCCTCGGTCAGCAACCTCGAATCGATCACAAACCGCAAACCCAGTGGTATTTCGACCGAAAAACTGGAACCCCGCCCCTCGGTCACGTCGAGCGTCAGGTGGGTATGCCGCCAGTATTCGTACTGAAATTTTGACATGTAGTACGGGCAACCGTGTACCTCGCCCAGCAACTCGTCATTATCGTCGATGAAGAAATCGCCGTCCGGAAAGCACATCGGGGAGGAGCCGTCGCAGCAGCCGCCGCTTTGGTGGAAGATCAGATCGCCGTGCTCGGCGCGCAAGGTGTCGATGACGGCGCATGCGGCCGGGGTGATGTCAACTTTAGCCATGAAGGAAGTAATTTAAAACGCCGGCCGGAGTGTCAGTCTCCGGCCGGCGAATGGTTAACGAATAAGGGGGCATTCTCTAAAAGAAACCGAGCTTATCCTTGCTGTAGCTGATCAGCATGTTCTTCGTCTGACGGTAGTGATCGAGCATCATCTTGTGGTTTTCGCGACCGATGCCCGATTTTTTGTAACCGCCGAAGGGCGCGTGGGCGGGGTAGTCGTGGTAGCAGTTGACCCATACGCGACCGGCCTGCACCTTGCGGGCGATGCCGTAAGCCTCGTGCATGTCGCGCGTCCACAGCCCGGCACCGAGGCCGTAGAGCGTATCGTTGGCGATCTCGATGGCTTCCGCTTCGTCCTTGAAGGTGGTGATGCACACCACGGGGCCGAAAATCTCTTCCTGGAAAACACGCATCTTATTGTTGCCTTTGAGTACGGTGGGCTGAATGTAGTAACCGCCCTTTAGCTCGTCGACGTAAGCCGCACCGCCACCGGTAAGAACCTCGCAGCCTTCCTCCTTACCGATCTCGATGTATTTCAGGATCTTCTCGTACTGATCGTTGCTCGCCTGGGCTCCCATCATCGTGGAGGGATCGAGCGGATGGCCCATTTTGATGGCCTCTACGCGCTCGATGAAGCGCGCAACGAATTTGTCATAGATGGATTCGTCGACCAGAATGCGGCTGGGGCAGGTGCAAACCTCCCCCTGATTGAGGGCGAACATGGCGGCACCTTCCAGGCATTTGTCGAAGAAGGCATCGTCGGCATCCATAATGCTTTTCATGAAAATGTTGGGGCTCTTTCCACCCAGCTCCAGCGTAACGGGGATGATGTTCTTGCTGGCGTACTGCATGATCAGTTGCCCGGTAGTCGTCTCACCGGTAAAGGCGATCTTGCAGATATCCGGGTGACCGGCCAGCGGTTTACCCGCCTCCACGCCGAAACCGTTGACGATGTTGAGTACGCCGGGGGGCAGGATGTCCTGAATCATCTCCATCAGGATCAGAATACCGACGGGCGTTTGCTCGGCGGGCTTCAACACGATGCAGTTACCGGCGGCCAGGGCCGGAGCGACTTTCCAGGCGGCCATCAGGATGGGGAAGTTCCAGGGGATGATCTGACCGACGACGCCGAGAGGCTCCCAGACGTTCATCGATACGGTGCTGCTGTTGAGCTCGGATACCCCGCCTTCCTCGCCGCGAATCACGCCGGCGAAATAGCGAAAGTGGTCTACGGCCAGCGGCATGTCCGCCGCGCGCGTTTCGCGGATGGATTTGCCGTTGTCCCACGTCTCGGCGCGGGCCAGGGTTTCCAGGTTGTCTTCCATCACCTGGGCAATCTTGAGGAGCAGATTGCTGCGCTCGGTGGCCGAGGTGTTGTTCCAGTGGTCAGCGGCTTGCCAGGCGGCGGCCACGGCCTTGTCGATGTCTTCCTTGGTGGAACGGGGAATGCGGGTGAAGGCGTTGCCATCCACCGGGGAGACGTTATCGAAGTAATCCCCGCGGGTAGGGGCGGTCCATTCGCCGCCGATGAAGTTCTCGTACTGGTCTTTGAATTTGGGCCGCGCCAGTACGTCGGCGGCGGTGGTGGAAGTAGTACTCATGATCGAATTATTTAGGTTAAAGCGGTCGCGCAAAACGCGGTCCGTATCGGTTCACCCAAAGATAGGGTAGGGGAGTGCAACCGCCTTGCATAATCCCGTCAGCCACTTGTACAATCCTGCAATTATGCCGTAAAATTGTGCTTACCCGCTACACTCTATGGCTAAAGAGTGTTATATTGATCAGAAATTCTTAAACCTGACTACATGCTCAGCATCCGCCGTCTACCGGTCCGCCCGCTGAATACCCTGGTGGAAAACCGGACGACTTTCACCCTGGAAAACGCCGCGCTTAATCTCTTCGAAACGCACGAACCGGCTACCGCCGTACACCTGCGTTTCGACCAGCCGGTACTGGCCAGTATGATCCAGGGGCGCAAGATCATGCACCTGCGTGACCGGCCCGGCTTCAACTTTTTGCCGGGGGAATCCATGATGTTGCCCAGAGACGAACTTTTGGTCATCGATTTTCCCGATGCCAAAAAAGGCCGCGCTACCAAATGTCTCGCTCTGGAAATCGACCCGGACGAAATCACAAAGGTTATCGAGCACATGGAAGAGCACCGGCCCCGTAGCGATGACGCGGGATGGCGAAAAAAAGATCACAATTTTCATTTCACCAATGACCCGGGCGTCACTCAGTTAATTCAACGCCTGGTGTTCTTATGTGCCGAAGACCATCCGGCTAAGGATCTCTTCGTCGGCATGTCGTTGCGCGAACTGATCATCCGGATGTTGGAAGCCGAATCCCGCGATCAACACCTGCGCGACCCAGATAACAAAACCACGAGCCGACCGATCACCGCCTCCGTCGCCTACATCCTGGGCCACCTCGACGAAAAACTGACGGTGGCCCAACTCAGCAAGATGGCGTACATGAGCGAATCCGGCTATTACCGGGCCTTCAAGAATGAAATGGGCGTTTCGCCGGTCGATTTTACTAACGGCGAGCGGATCAAACTGGCGGCGAACCTGCTGCGGCAGGGTACCCTCAGCATCCAGGAAGTCGCGCAGCGGTGCGGTTTCAACAGCGCAAGTTATTTCACGCGGAAATTCAAACAGGCGGTAGGAGTTTGTCCGGCGCGATTCAGTTGACGGCCGAACAAACCCGCCGAAGCGTAAAATCAGGGCGTCACCTAAATGCTCATAATTTATATTATGTTAAGTAGAGATTTGTCGCTTCGTCTCGGCCGTCACCGGGGCCGGCGATCCGTCGAGCAAATCGTACACGAGCGTTGCTATATTTTGCCCGGCCGTGTAACGCAGTAGACTCCGGCGGCATAAAGGAGCGACACGAGGCCATCGACCTCTCTACATTCATGCACGACAAACTACCCGTAATGCGCTACTTTACTTTATTGATTGCTCTCTCTATCTTTTCCCCTACCCTCTCCGCCCAGGTCGGCGTCAACAATTCGACGCCCGAGCAGGCGCTCGACGTCGAAGGCAAGATGAAGGTCTCCGACGATGCCACCGCGCCTAGCGCCGGAACGATTCGCTACAACGACATTGAGCGGGACTTCGAGGGCCACGACGGCACCGAGTGGCAAAGTTTCACTACGAATTCCATGCTACCGGATGGAATCCAAGCGGTACAATACTTTGAGTTCGGTCTTCCAAATAACAATACCTGGACGTTCGCCGATCAGGGACTTATTCAAGATACTGATTTCAGTGCCCAACTGACCATCCCCGCGGGCAAGTTTTTTGTGGTGGATAAAGTGATCGTTACGCCCACTACCAATACAGCGGGGAGCTATTATGTGGGTATTCGCCAGTCGAACGAGGCGGGAAACGGCTTTAACCCCCAGGTATTCTTCCGGATGTCCGGCCCGGAAAATGCAGAAGCGACGGCTAACCGGACTCCGCTGCTTGTGATCAGGGCCGGCAATCGGTTTCAGTTATTCAATTCCACTACTTCTCCCGGTAACGTTCGGTTCCAGGTCTATGGTTTTTATGTGGACGAGGTGTCGGATTTTTACGGTTTATAGGTGGTAGTACCGGCACGACCAATTTTATCGACTGTTACAAACGTGGGCACTTCATCCTGGAAAATAAGCAGGGGGCTTCTTCTCCCCTCTCCTTTGGGGAGGAATCGGGGGTGGGGACTCCTCCGCTTTCCAACCTACATCGCACCCGCGCCAGCGCCCAAAAAACCGGACACGGGAAACGCGGCACGGGCACCTACGACAAAGCGATGATCAAGGCCAAGAACCAGGCCGAACGCTACGCCCGCGCCCTCGGCGGCGTCGAGATCAGCGGCGGCCGGCCCACCGATGATGTGGATAGCGACGGCGACGTCACCGATTTCGAGCCCACCGTGCCCAGCACCAACATAATCGTAGACAATGTGATCTGTGACGGGAACAACCGCCAGGGAATCTCCGTATCGAGCGTGATCGGGCTGACGGTCACCAACTCCCAGTTCATCAATACCCAAGGGGCGCTACCGGAGTCTGGCGTCGATTTTGAGCCCTTCCGGCGCTATCAACCGATGCAGAACGTCGTCTTCACAGACTGAGTTTTTGGCGGCAACGCCGGCAATGGTATCCAGTATGCCGGGGTGGATATCAATGCTACCACCCCGCCCGCCAGTATCACGTTTGAGAACGCCCAGGTGTTTGATAACGGCCGGGACGGGGTGGCCGTTGGAAACATCTATGACCCCTTCTTTGGTGCGGATGCCAGTGGCGATGCAACTGACAAGTCTTCCTCTACGGGTACGTTTGTTTTACGGAATTCTATAGTTCGCGACGAACCACGTTCCGGGCTGAACGTCCGCCAATACGCGGAGGGACTCACCATCGAAATAGAAAACGTTGTTTTCGAGAATACGGCTAATAACCCGCAGAACGTCAGCGCCGGGCCGATCATAGTTCAGCCCGTTGATTACAACGACGCCAACAATTCATTCAACGACGATCCCTGCTTCGGCAACGTAGCGTTTACCAATGTACGCATCATCGACGACCAAACCGACCGTAAACAGGTAACCATTAACGACTTTCGTTCCGGCCCTTCCGGCCCCGCGGACGTAACCGGAGATATCTGTATAGAGTTTGTCGGAGCAGCCGCGGGGGCTACGATCGATGCGCTGCTGGACGATCAACCCTGCGGTAATTTTACCGTAGGCGTCACGATGTGTACCGCCCTTCCCGTAGCATTAGCTGCGTTCGATGCTACGATGGATTCGCAACTATGCGAGCACCGAATTTCCTG